>Ga0315913_1003968_pt1 | contig 17850 bp, 10 predicted proteins | sample MpolsnodulesMG_FD_207736 | JGI IMG/M metagenome (GOLD analysis project Ga0315913, IMG submission 207736) | Medicago polymorpha root nodule microbial communities from Los Angeles, California, United States - small nodules | ecosystem: Host-associated > Plants > Roots > Nodule | place: USA... | reverse complement strand
ACACTTTTAAGGTCTTTTCAGGTTATAACGGGGCTTAGGTTAGAGGTGGGATCATTTGGAAAGTAGGTTTAAGAAAAACACGGAGTTAGACAACAACCTACGGATCTAAAATATGCCACGCACCATAGTCATCATACCACAGTTACATCCGGGGACTAGAGAGAACTTTTAGTAATTGGAACGTTGATCACTTGTATTGAGACATTTTTTCTTTTTTATTTTGAGCTGCAAATTTGACAATTCAACTTATTTTGTTATGCTCTTTTTTTTTTTTTAAGCACAAAGTGATCTTCTTTCCTTTCTCTAGTACCCCACCCCAAACTTAGAGCGTTGCTAGTTCCAAAAGCAACCCCAAACTTGAACTTTGCAAACATAACACACAACACATGCCTAACTCCAACAAAATTTTGGGTATATTCCTAAGGTTTCTAGGCTTGTAATGTGGTTAGTCACCGAAACAAGGGGTCTAAATCCTACTGGCTCAACTTGGTTTAAACAAAGGATAATTCAATATAAACAAAGGTGGGCTACAAAGGCTCAAGGTACAAGCAATTTGCCTTAGTGTGTACAATATATGACCAATCAATTACAAAGAAACATCGCAAATCCCAGAAATAGCATCTACATGGAAACACTCATATTTGTGAAAATTGAAAAAAATAAATTTGGGCCATAACCTTACAAGCTGAGGTTTCTGGAAGTTGTGGCTACCTAAGCATCTTCCTGCCGTACACTTCCCTTATAGAATCATACAAGCACTACCTCCTTTGAACTTTTGATAAATCGTTGATGAACTCTTTGTTACTGAACTGGTAAATTTCAAGAAAAGTTAATTCATTAATAATAAACAAGTACAGATGCATTACAACCAGGGGAAAAGAAAATCAACTCAAGTTCAAAAAGAAATAACAGAAAACCGAAAGAAAAAAAAAAGATAGTAAATGTTTGGGCTAGACAAGGTGCCCAAATCACTGTTGTTCTCCTGACGACCCTCCTGGTCCTGTTGGTGGAAACGGGTAATATAAAGGATGTGTATCCGCAGTAGGCTGTTGCTCAGCCTGGATCCTGTAATACTCAGCTCTGATACGCTCTTCTCTATCAGCTCCCCTCTGCCTCTCCTGAGCGAAGTAGTTCACCATATCAAGAGGGCTAGCAAACCTCTCATAAGCATTTATCCTTGCAAAAGGACTCTGACGGTAAAGAGCGGCTGCATCATAGAACGGTTGCGGGAAAGCTGGTGGTGGCATACGGTCTCTAGAAGAAATATCTTGGGCCCAGTTGGCCATGGCATAAGTATACTCCGCAAAATATGGTGGGAGACCCTGCTGCTGCACCTGTGGTGGAGGTGCCTGTGGGACATGATCATGCTCCATCATCTGAAGTTGCCTTTGCTGCTCTCTCCTCTCCCTAAGCTTTCGCTCATAATTTTCCTGCTCCTTCTCAAATCCCGCCATCACGGTATCAGATATAGGCCTTAAAGACCTAACATAAACATCAGATGGTTCAACCGGGACCCCTGCAGCCTGACACAATTTGTTGATCAAGCAACAATGTCTTAAAGTGGTCTTGTCCATACTTACCAATTTCTTCAGACTCCTATACATCAATCCACCCACATCTATATCCTCATCGGAAATCAAAGTTAACAGAATGAGCACCCTATTCCTAATCATCTCAGCGGTCGATGAAGTCTGCTCAACAACTGTCAGAATAAAAGAGGCCCATGCCTTGTACTCCGACAACAGATCAACAGTGTTAATTCTCTGTGGCCTTGCAACAGTCCCAATCCAACCCTTTCCATCCCTCATAATACCCTCAAGTAAACCATCCCATTCAGCACGAGTTTTATACTCACTAGTAAGGCTCCTCCTAAACTCTACATCACATTTTTCCACCGCCCTCAATCCAAGTACTCGATCAATGACCAAATTTGAATACTTGACTTTCTTACCTCTCACATAAGCAAGCATGTGTATCTGACTCCTTTTCAGCAAGAGCATTAGCCAAGAATTCACAAGCTATGGTTGCATTGCTTTCCTCTGTCATCATGTTTGCAATACCTTCCCACCCTCGCTGCTTGAATGTGTTTTAAAATGAGTGTCGTTTTAACAAAAAAAAATGTTTCAAAATGAATGTCACTTTACATTTTTAACGCAACTTTAATTTCTTTTTTTCCAACTTTGTCCTCAATAAATACTCCAACTTTTATCTCTCACAATTTCCAATGCAACTTTAAGTCTGTCTTTGTCAAATACAGTAAGGCTATTTTAGTAAAATTGATATGACATTTGACTATTTTATTTCATTCCTTAATCTGTATGCAATTGGGTAAAACAACACTTATTTTGAAACGGATGGAATAACAGATTTTGTTGGAGAAACCATTGAAGGCACCAAAAGGTAAACCGTGATCAACAAGCTTTAATGGGTTCATTGAATGAACACCCATTCATTGCCTAATTAATAACCAAAGACTTCCAAAAACATTGCATCCGAAAATTAACGGTTGAATTATTCCAGAAACACAAACATTTGCATTATGTTGAATTATTCCACACTTAACTAGATTATCTTTAGTTGGTAACCGATTTTGTAATAAACACGAAGCACAAATCGATACTTTTAACATAATTGCTTTGTTCCAAATTACATTATGAAATGCACTCCAATGCATTGGTTCCACTGCCGTGAGAAAATGATATGCCTCCTTGACATTATAGCCTTTGTCTGGTGTTATTTGCAATTTCTGCCTATCTTATGAGCCATAGATAGCAATGCACTATACTCCCCCAACATCTCCTTTCACGCAAATAACGGACACCGTCATTTCCAAGGATCACCCCCCGAAAGTCTATCCTAAAACATACATCTCAACTACTATTTCTAATCCATTCGCAACTATATCATACATTCTTTTAAATTATATAAATTTAAATTTAAATTTTTCTCACATAAATTTAAAAGAAAAAAGAAATTAATGAGTACAACTTTTTTACTAAATTATCCTTATATATTAACCATTCGAGTATTTATACTTGTCATAAGATGTGTGCTAGAAACACACTCTTTTTGACGTTCTCGTTAACACTCACTTATTTATTTGATGAAATCCATATAAGTTCCACCACTTTAAGTGGAACATATTTCCAAAGTGTAAGACCCACAAAAAGTTTAATAATTTGGAATTGATACACAATACTTATTTGGAGGCAATTCAAACATTACAATAATCATAAACATATTTTCAATAATCATAAACATTACATGAAAACAATTCAAACATTTATTTGAACATATTTACATGGATCTTTCAGATGCTAAATCAAGAAGTGTGCGGAAGAATTGGTGAGGATACAATGGTGGTTGTTCTGCTAGTGCCTGAGATATGAATAGAATGATAGAGTCAATTAGAAAACACAAGTATGGAAATACATTGGTTGTTAGTATAATGAATTTGTGTCTTATTATTACTTCATGGAAGATGCTTTAATTTTTTATATAGATCCTAATTTTTATCACTTTTTAAATTTCATTTTTATGTTTAATAGGCAGCTTCTTTTCTCCTATACATTAAGTTCATGTCACCAGCTTTTGCAATAAGGCAACTACTTTTAAATGTAGTGAAAAAGAATGTTCTAATTCAAATTTTGTATGATGCAAAGCACATACTTAATGTAATTGTTTTAGAGGAAGAAAAAAATATACACACTTAAAGTGATTATGAAAGATTCGACCCACAAAAAAACTAAAAAATAGATGATTGTGAAAGAAAAGTAATAATATCATCAGAAAAAATTACCTGATGAACCAGAACAGTGGAAGGTGTCATTCCAGGTACAGTATTTACCTCTATTATCAAAACCTACAAATTTTGAAAGTTGTCAATGAGTAAGATGATGATAAGTCCTTTCTGCTTCACCATTTTCCAGATATTCAAAAGAGAATAGCATAAGTGACATGTGAAGAAATAGAATCTACTTCGAAGAGACAACTCAAAAAACAATTAGGTGAAAGAGAAGAGGGAAAAAACATTTCTCGGAGCAAGGAATTCAACAAACCTCTCCGCTGTCGACATTGACAAATGCATCGATACGTGAAAATCCTTCTAACTGTAGAGTGTTTGCAATCAGTTCAATATGATTTTTACATCTTTGCAAAGCTTTCTCACTACAAAGAAAATAACAAGAAAAATATCATTAAAAATCACTTCACGAAACCTGCCAATATTATTAAGAGTAGGCCAACAAAACGTCATTGAATTGTGAAGACGCAACAATTTGTCAAGCAATATAAACACTTCCAATTACACGACAGGACACAGCCTAGATTCACCTACATACATACCAATTAGGAAATCTGCTTTTTCTAAGAAATTTCCAATACACTGAATATTGAACTTGAGTCACGCAGATAAATGCCAAAAGTAATTCGACAAGAAATGTATTTCAACAAACTGATAGTGATAAACATTCAAGAGAACAACTGATAGGCAATTTAATTGTCTAGATTATCAAACTGAGAATTGGACACATATGCTTATAATAATATAATCTCAACCAATCTATGAATGGAATTTAAGGAAATATAATTGATACTATGGTACACAGTATCAACCCTGCCAGAAGTTGTACAGAACTTAATCATCAGCAAACTGTTGAATCTATTTTGCTACATGGATGTAGAATCTCAATAACATACCTCATAATTGACAAGGGAGGTGGAGTCAGATTGATCCCGGTCCCACCTGTTAAGCAATGTAAAAAGGATAGAGATTAGTTATTGTGAACAACTGCAGTCATGACGAAGGCTGTGTATTTTTCCAATTATCCTTCTAAAAACTAAAGATTATAATTCTGTGGAGACCAACCTTGGAACTTCTCCTCTAACGACAAAATATCACCAGTTTCCTTGACAGTTACACTAGGACTTAGCGAGTGCATTGATCCACGTTTTCCTATGACGCCAACTGTTATTTCCACCCATCTACTGTTTCCTTTCCACATGAAGCCGTGACCAGTCTCATTTTTAACTTTGGATGACACAATTATTTCATCCGTCTCTATGAAAGGTTCAAAGATCAAGATTTCTGGAGGAGGGTTTGGCATCTCAATCATTCCATGTGCCTTGTACATGAATCAAAAGCAAGAGACAAAATGACATTAAAAGTCAATATTGTAAGTTAGGAACTGAAATTCGTAACTCAATAACTGGTAATCCTATATCAATGAAAATTATGGTTAAACATATTAATCCCTATTCATCAACAAAGGACATAATGTTGACTACATGAATTTATTAATGCTCCTATACCTTTGATAAGCTATTCGGAGGAATTCTTAGTAGACAGTCCTCCAGAGCTTTGATATATATTGCAAGGTCATTGGAACAACTGCATGGAAATAGAATGAGCAAGTAAAGTAATTGTTATAAATTAGGGACATAGTTACTCTAATTAAGGATTTTATTGATCTATTTTAATTATAGATAATTATATTCTGTGGATATAATTAGAGATGTAGTTGCTCTAATAAAGGATTTGATTGGTCCAATGAAATTATTACTGTTTATATTTTATGATTATAAAGAAGAATCATGTCTGGTCATAGAACACAGGCCATTCACATATTTCGTCTTACAGTAATAAACATCAATACTTTAAAAGCATGCTATAATGCAATATTTCATAATTTTTAAATCAATGATGACATAAAAAAGGAATGCTAACACAATTAAAATCTACCGTAATCTTGCAACCCCGGTTGAGCATCCATCTCTTGCTGGCTTAACACATAATGTTTCGCACTTTAGCTTCTGGGTGAGGTCATGCCATATATCATTTATGGGCTTATTAGACAGATCATCTTTTTTCCTGACTTCTTTATTTATGGTAAGAACTCCCGGATTTGCAAGCTGTCAATAAGAAGATATTAGAATGCCCGGTCAGAGAAAAATGTCAAATTGAAAAAGATAATGTACTAGAAATATTAATGTCAAATTGAGAAAAGTAAGGGAAGAGGAGTGTTTATCTTTCAGCAAAACATTATTTGATTAAGGGAAACATACATGATTTACAGCAACAGAAGTCGCAACTTTGTCCATACAAATCTTTGAGGCCAATGCACCAGGACCTTTAACAGAAGATAAAAGTGAGAGAATACACAATTACAATTAAAACAAAAAATAAAATAAAAATTGAAACTGAGTGGATACCATTATACCCAATGGTCTCATGTAGCAAGGGTACAATATAAACAAACCTGTGTAGGGAACTCCTTCAGCATCCAACAAAGATTGAAGTCTACCATCTTCTCCAATGCCTCCATGCACTATACGTAACAAAGAATGAACATTGTAAATAAATACACAATCAATTTCATAAACCAGAATCCTTGAAAGTTACTCTGAAAATATAAATAATTAGAAAACTGTTAAAAGAGTGTATCGTATACTGGTCAGTTATCATTATTTAAACAAATAATGAGACCCTTTTAAGCCACTTTTAAATAGAATTTCCATTTTACTATCATTCGCTTTATCATACAGTCATACCTAACAACTGTTTCCCTTATAATTATTCTGCTTATACTTCAAAACCGAAAAAAACTATTTATAAAGCAACATATTATCATCTTGAAACATTACATCAAATTTCACTTGTCAAGGTGAAACATGCTCTACTTATACAGTGACTTCTAAAAAATGCATCTTCAATAATATATAGTAAATGGTAGTATGGCAACCTTTTACCATGCATCAACAAAGAAGTTGAAGTTAAAATATTAATTGCTAGAAAACACTCTGCTTTTAATACCTGCAATAAAAACTGTTGCCTTGACTTCCTTGGCTAACTTGATCCACTCCCTTAAAGAAAATTTCTTAGGAAGTTCATCAGCAATATCGAATCCTGTAAACCAATTGTGGTCCTTCAAACCCTCCATCAGATCATTCATTACTTGCTTCCGCAGATCAGATGTTAGTGCAGCCCGATTTGGCTCAATTGCTTCTATGCATGCATCAAGTACTTCCTCAGTAGTATGCCTTAGCACAAGAGAATATCTGTACAAAAATTAATGTTGAATCATCTCATCCTACCTACATTCGGATGGGATCACATGAATGAATCACAATGAACTATTATTACTGATCATGGATTCATAGCCTATGTCAGGAACCTACATTATTTGATAGTTTTTTATTCTAATACAGAATGTACACATAATTGGATACATTTCTGGATTGTGAATGCTAATTGTATATCCTATTGAGCCAAATGAAAGTTTTACTTTATGGAATTTAGAAGGTTTAAGACAAACAATGCATTGAAATAAAAATTAAGAGGGAAAACCTGATGCATGTCAAGGACCAACACTCAAAAAATCATTAAGCTTACAAGCCCATTTTCCCCATGTTGAAATTTAATTTAACCTTATTATGAAGAATGGGGTGAAAAATGCCAATGACAAACATCTTAAAAGCTTAAGCTATCAGGTAGAATGGTTTTATATCTCCTAAACAGCTTTAGAATAGACAAGTTGTTCCGGTAAGTATATTAATAGATCAAAGACAAATCCTGATGTAGATAAAAGGATCAATACTTACGGTAACGACCAAACTGTTCTATCCCAGACATCATCAGCCTTTATTCCCACATCGACACTAGATGCATAATCAGTTGTTGAGGAAAGCAAACATGGAGTTACCTCAAGCTGTAAGAACACACGATTTTAGACTCTAATGCATTATACTTATTGTAGTTTAATTAGAAATTAATATTTTCAAGTAGAAAATGCCTTAAGTTGACAGAAAGAAACAGTATTTACGTCTTAGTCATTGGCAAAGAAATGCAAATTATCTTGAGATTTTTTTTTATTAACGGCTAAAATATAAACCAAAATATCATATTTATGAAAACATTTTTAGTCTAAAACAATCATGCTCCACTTACACTACAAAAATAAGAGATAATAGGTAAGTTTCTGATATTTGGTTACAACACATCACATGATCATTCTAACGGCAAGAAAACATGAAACAGCTAAAACAAATGAGTGTAAAAATTGCAGATTTATACTTACACATCTATTTCCTTAAAACTTTGTAAAAATAAGAGAATTGAAGTTGGAGAACATAATTACACTTCATTAGATGGACATAACGAGAGTTGTAAAAATTTGAAGGTTTTCTTGATTGTGGATACTTACATCATTGAAGCCTAGCAAATTGAGCCAAACATTTGTACCACTCATGAGAGATACTTGCCGTTCTGATGTGTCACCTCCAAAAATGACAAAAACTTTTTGAGCTCCTTCACGATGGGGAAATGACTTATTAGGCTCTGAAGATTTTGATCTGCTTGGAATCTGACTTGATATGCCACTGACTGAAGCAAGATTTGGAAACCGCAAGCAAGCATGGTGAACAATGCTCCTAAGGATGTTCGTATGAGAAAAACCAACCTGAATAGCATAGGGAGCATTTTCAGACAGTGAAAAACATGAGCTATCCATACATCAAAACGCAAAACATATATGTTGTCAATTACAAGTAATGAGGTAGACACATCAAGAAATACCTTAGAAGCTTGCTGAAACAGAAAACTTGTTTGTTCCATACCACTGATCTGAAATATGTAATGAATATATTCAGCAATAGTGAACAACCACCATTAGTAGTAAAATCGCCATCTGTATTCCACCAAGAGCGAAAATCATCTCACCATATTAATGTCGGTGAATATTATGGTGCCAGATTCAGACCTTCCAAACTCACTTTCTGAAGATGATAGCTTACAACCTGAATCAGGCAAAAACCATCCATCAATTCGTGCAAAATCTTGCAGGCGAAGCTTTTGAAATAATATAGATGCTCCTTTGCGAATATTCTCAATTACATCCAAAGGAAATCGAGGTGGAGTGTGATAAGCAACCTGTGGAGAATATATCCTTCAACAAATTAGAAAGAAACTTGGCAGTATTGTACGAAACCAAATATAAATTACAGTGAGATTGAAAAAAAAAAGTCGCTTCATGAAAAACATGTGCACTACATCTTTTGTGAATATATAATATATTTATATTAATACTGACCTGTTGGGTTGGAAGGTATTTCCTGCGGTAATTAAATATTGCATCATTCTCTTTCAAGTCATTTTCTCCAAGGAATTGAAGCTCCACCTGTTCAACTAATTACAATGTTACTACTCTGTACGAAATATTCATTGAGAAATAAACAATTACAATGTTCATGTATAAATTGTTGAGTAATTTCTTGCCGACATTGGAAGATGGAATTTCAATTCAGTAACAACTGATCCCAATTATTTCCAGTGGACTTTGTTCTACAACTCATGGTCAATTTACAGCCTTGAGCAACAGCTCAGAGACATCATACTGTCTCAAGGCATCCCTCACCTTACAGGTCAGTTTGATGGGATTGAGTAAAGCCAGCCCAGATTATAAGAAATGACCGTTCCTTTCATTTTTAGAGGAAATTGTTAAATTTGCAATCCTTGATAAATGAACCTTATCATTCAAATGTTTTTCAAGTAAACCCTCACTCCATTGAATCGAACAGGAATGATAATTTGAACCGCCTCATTTAACACCCTCAGTCCCCTCTAGAGTGATATAAAAAATTTAAATTGCTGTGAATAATTAAGAAATCTCATTGAAAAAAACGATGAAACATACCTCAGTAGGAAGTAGTGCAACAGGACAACTATCTGAACTAGATCCTACATCTAGGACAATGGCTGTAAACTCACTCCCTCCTTCAAGAAATAATTCTATTAGCACTTTATCATCAATTCCCTATAACATTCAAAATCAACGAACAATCCTGAAAGTTAATATATATTATGTTGATTATGTACCTAACTTTTCTTTATATCATTATATTTGATTTATATGTATATTCATCAACATAATCATAAAAGTTTCTGCTTATATTCAACCAAATTGACTGAATACCTCAGACATAATTTCACTGGCTTTCACAAGAGAATCATTCACACCATATGCAACCGTAACACCAATGCTTGAGCCTCCTCTTGTTGGTTTTACCTGAGAAGTCAGATTTTAATTCATTAAAAAGCATCACAAACTGTTTCACAATGAGTTAAGAATGAATCACTAATTGCTGAAACAAATCAAGTTTCTTACCACAACTTTCCCCGTGTCAGGGTCGAGCTGGTGTTTCCTAAACCACTCTGATAGTTCTGATTTGTTTGTTTCATATCCCTATTTGACATCATAATGTTATAATTTATAAAATTCTCATAGTATGTTTGAACGAAAAATGTGGATGAATTATGATTAAACTTTAAAAACATAAAATACTTTAACAAACACGTAAGTATGGATGTACTCTAACACAAATAAATATAGATAAACATAGTTGCAGGCTTGCAGCATCCAATTATTGGATATTTAAAAACATTAGAAGATACATGCTGATGTAATATATAATTAATTAGTTGTCACTACAAGGAGAAACATTGACCTTGTGAAAACACAATTTTCAATACCTGAACTAAGAAACTGGGCACTGTTACGAATCCAAGCTTCCGTAGCTCCGATGATGCTTTATACTGGAATAATTTTAAGATAATTAGTGCAAGAGGTATAGTTAAACTAGGAAGTAACAAAAGTTTAATAAAGATAAAGATGATGTAAAATAAATTGAAGATGTCTCAGTTTTAATGTTTCATATAGTGTTTCCAATTACTTTCTCATATAGCACAATCAGCATCCCAATAATTAACGAGTCGGTTTCGAGTAAATACTAAATAAAAAAGTTTTTTAACCTATTTCAGGATTGAACTGCAAAATCCAACAAATCATGTATATTCTAGTAAATTATTATTATTATTAAATGTTTAGAACCTAATCTAACTATCATTATGATGGCTATGATAATGTAAACCAATTTAGAGCTAAGAAATCAAATAATTGCTACATTCCAGTGTTAATAAAGAGAACAAAATCATATAGAAAAAAAAACAACAAGAAAATACATGTGCCCTTTACCTTGTCAAATGCTTGGCAGCACTCACTGGATCCTGTACCAACAAATGGAATATTATACTTTTCCAGCAATTCCTAAAAATATATATCAAATAGAAATATCATTTATAAATACACAAACTGATTATCACCTAGAGAAGATCCCTATACAGTATACACACAAACACACAGAGATATTGCACCTGAATGCCACCATCTTCACCAAATCGACCATGTATGACTGGAAATACTATGTCAACAGCTACAGCTAGATGCTCTGCCAAATCAGCCAAAGTCAGGAAACTTTGGGCAAGGCTGCAAATTTAACAAATGGCCATCTTTACTTTCATACTACATATATGAGTATTTATTCCTTACTATATTTTTATGATATTTATTCAGTATTTTGAAGGTAAAATTACAAGAAAGGAATTATTTAGAAAACCATTTTCATTTGTAACCACATAAGGGTTTGATTGAATGATGAGTGATTATTCATTAAGAACTCTTTGAAAATCACTAACCAGTTATGTAGCTAATTACTCATAAATTAGAAATACTTTTAACATACTTCTTTATTGTGATTTTACATGGAATGAAACTGTTAACTAACCTTTCAAGTTTAAAATCAAAATCGGCAGGAGTGTTGGAATATACCTGTAAAAAAGATATGGAAATAAGAAAAATGGGTTGGATTCAAGAAACAACTTTTCCGTCTTTTTTATTTTTTATTATTTTCCCATTTCACTTTTAACATAACAGTAGAGCATTGCTATAAGCTAGAGGGAAAGAAATAATTGCGCCATTTATAAGAAAATGAGACATAACCAAGCCGAAAGTGATGTTCTATTTCACTTATTTGCATTAACTGAGACTAATCAAGAATTACATATCGTAAAACTTTAATTAGTTAGAAAAGCGTATTTCAAACGATGTTTTTCGGAACAAATAAGCATTATTTAGAGCGATGAGGAACCGAATTCAACTAATATTTTATCATAATATAGTGTCGAAACAATATATAGTTGGTATATATGTGACTTCACTTCACTGACTTGTCAACCCTTGTATTATTGGTTCAGGTTTTTTAATATCTAAGGGATCATTTAAACATGAATTAATTAGCATTATTCAAAAGTAATTTATCACAAATATAGTTCAATAGGAGCTCGTGAAGTACTGTTTTGGAAACATGTATTACCTGAGCAGAAGAAATTGCATGTGCATTCAGATTGCAATCAATATAATAACAACTCACATGTAAATCATCTCCCTGACAAGTAAACAAAACAACAAAAACAGAGAATTAATAAATAAGTATTATTGGATATTTTGTGTTAAAAGTTTCAAAAGTATCATTTCCCAGTTTAAGGAAAGCTAGGAATAATTAAAAAATAAATAAATAAACTAGAGAAACAATATTTACCTAAAATGTTATTGTGATAAGTTTTGAATTGGTCACATGTGGATAATATTTTTCTTCTTTTTTCCGCTCTTAACCCCGAGCATTATAAGATTTTTATTTAATCTAATACACTTTTTTTTATTAATTCAACCTTATATTGACTTTTAGTTCAATGTTTTAACAATCTTGCAACTATGATAATTTTTTCAAATAATAGTCTCTCCAAAATTAGCTTCTCGTGTTAACTTTTTCAGAACCTTGTAAACTCTCTCATTTACCTTGTCAAAGGTAAAGTAATTTCATGTATACAAGAAGTTTTACTGTTTAAATCGAATCATAGTTATCATACTTCATAAGATTTTATTGATAAAGATTTCATAAGATTTCTTTGATTTTAATTACTATTTACTCGGAAGAAATAAGTACATAGTTATATAATACTCCGTCCGTCCCAAATTAAATTATAAGAAACAAAAAATCATTTTCTTTGTCCTAAATTATAAGCAAAAAAGACCAACTTTTATCATATTTAATTATGTTTATTCAAAAAATTATCTTTTCTAAAGGAAAATTATATGCAAAGTGCTTTCAATTTGCTCTCTTTTTCATTTTTTCTATAATCAACTACCAATGAAAATTGTTTTTACATCTTTTTATAAAACTTATTTCAAAGATAACACAAAAAACTATGTTACAAACTACTATGTTTTAGTTTTTTTTCCTTATAATATGGGACGGAGGGAGTACATGGTTAATGAGCTTCATCTAATATTGAATCGTCGTTAAGTAGTACTAGAATCCAATCCTTGAGTAAAATTTAGGATTAGTCGGAAGTTGAAGCCAAAAAATCAATTTGATAAGATATATTTTATAAATTGATATAATAAAGTTTCATATCTTTTACTTATTGATTTTTCTAAATATATGTTAGTTAAATTAGATATTTGATCCTTAACTAATTTATCTGTTTCAATTTGGTCACATAATCGTTCGTCTTGATCCCTTATCTCCATTTTCATTGGTCGTAATGGTCATTTATGTTAGTTTGTAACCATGAATGATTTGATCTTTCTCGGTTTATTTAATCAAGGTGTGTGAAGATGAAGGAGAGCGAAAAAAGATGAAGAGTACAAAGCTAATAGAAATGATCATTATGACAAAAGGAAGAGGAGATAAATTATTAGTCGGAGGAATAATATTTGTAGAATTATTTTTACAGCAACATTTTGGACATAAATAATGGAGAGAGAAAGATTGAGTAAGAACAGAGGTCAGAGTCGTTGTGCGTCATTTCTAAGACTAGAAATGATTTGAGTCGAGTCGAACTCGTCTGAGCTCGACTTTATAAGAATTGGTTCAGCTTAAAACTCAGTTCGAGTTCAACAGGAACTATTTTTTCCAGCTTGGGTTCGGCTCCTTTAGGGTGTGTTTGGTTTGTGAGAAGAGAATTAGAAGAGAGAAAGAGGTGAGAGAGAGTATGGAAAGAAAGAAGTTGATAAGAAATTGAGTAGATTTTAACGGTGTTTGGTACACGAGAGAAAGGAGAGAAATAGGAGAGAAATAGAAGAAAAAGAAGCGTGATTAATTTTTGAAATGATTGAAATATCCTTATACAAATAAGTTGATAACCAAATTTATTTTATTTGAATTTAACTTCATATAAAAATAATGTAAAAAATAATATAAAAATAATTAATTTCTTACATATAAATTAATTAACTTATTTTCTTAATTAATTATTTAAAATATTTTATTTTGGGTCAATTAAATCAATTCATAAGCTAAGTGGTGAATTTCATTTGTTTAATTTTATTATAAATAATAAAAGAGGGATCAAATAGGGAGAGGGATAGAATTGCGTTTTAGTTTCCTTATGTTGACAACATACATAATTGATAAATAAATAAATAAATCCTTAAAAAAAATTGATAAATAAATAGAAGCTGGTGCATATGATCAAAACCAAGGAGAATTTTTAGCTAATAATTTACTTAAAAAAGAAAAGAAAAGAAAAAACTAATTCATGAAAGTAGAAATTGCATGTACCTGCAAGTGATCAAGAACTGATCGAGCAGAATTAAGCGAAATTCCACGTTCAGCAGAAGGACCACCACATATCAAACCAACTCTCAGTGCTTTTCCTTCCTCTTTCCCCTTTTCAACCACTCCACTGCTTAGAACCACTATTTCGCCGGTCGAGGCACGTGCAACAGCACTGGAGCGAGTGGCACGGCACGTGATGAGCTTGTGGTTCAATTGCGTCGGCTTCACGGATGGTTGCATGTGAGTGGAACTGCTGAGGTGCACGGTGTGGCTGTGGCGGAAGACGGTGGTGGAGAATCCATAGATGGATGATGACGTGGCCATGATTGAAAGAAAAAGGTTGGTTAGTTCAGTGTGAGTCGGAGCTTGGTCATAAATAATGGTGAATGATCATGTTTTTATATACCTGTCGCAATCTAATAATTTTGTGTATAGATCATCAATTTCAACAAACTTTTAAAGAAAAATTCATATTTATTATCAAGAGTAGGGTTATTCATATTGAAAATATAAGTTTTTACTTTTTTCTTAGCAATAATTACACCATTTTTCGATACAAACTTGGTTATTTTAGTACTTTAACTAATACTCCAAAGATAATGGTTAGCATTCTATATAAAAATAAAATAATTAAACAACGGAATAGAAATAAATAATTTTTATTTATACCTGTTTCAATAAATAATTTTTATTTATAACAACTTAGCTTGAAAAATACCGATCTTTTGTTGATATCTTTGTTTCTTTCATCTGGACATATACATGAAAAATTATAAAATAATTAATAATGATGGATCCATTTATAAAATAATTAAAATTAATAATTATAAAAAATAAGTGATATTTTTCCTACAATACTCTCGAGTATTTATTATTCTTATTCTTACTTCATTCGATTTTTTAATTTATCATTTATATATAATGAATGAAGGATAATTTTATAAATTGATTATAATTTTTTTTTCATACAACAATCTTATTATATACTTCAGCAATTTCACACTCTTCACTAATACATCAGATTTTACCATTAACCTTGTCAATCAAACCTCTTCTTTGATTCAGTCTTGGGCTAAACAATACAATTTCCCATCACCCTTGTTCCTTGCTTTCAAAATATCATCAACACCAATTTTTGCATCTTGATCTCTAATGATGCAATTTCCTCCTTCATCTTACATGGATTATGCATCATCTTGTCCTTCTTTCTCAGCAGTCCAATCTTCCAAACATTTGTTATTTCATAGTATATTAGTACGTATAAATAATGGAAAACACTTGGGTGACATTAAGGTATCAATGTCATGTGACATTGGCCAAGCACAATGTCACAAGTATACAAAATGACAAAAAAATCCTTGTAAGTGAGAGAGAAGAAAACCATGATTTTTTGTCATTTTGTACAATTGTGAGATTGTGGTTGACCAATGTCACATGACATTGACACCCCAATGTCACCCAAGTGCTACCCATAAATAATACTCCCTCCGTCCCGCAATAGATGACCCATTTGAAAATGCGTAATTTTGACCTAACTTACTTTGACCATATTTTTCTACTAATATACAAAGATAAATAATATCATATAAGATATCGTTAGATTTGTCTCGATGAGTATTTTCAAAATATCAAATTTTCATAATTTTTTCTAATATATTATTCAAGATATTTAAGCTCAAAATTATACATTGACATGCATAATAAGGTCAACTGTGTTAAGTATTAAGAGACGGAAAAAATACCTCTTTAGAATTATGGACAAAGACCCACTATTATGTATTACTCCCCTTCTGACAACTTGTCACCATCATATTTGTCACCATCATATTAAATTGTAAAGTGTTAGACACATTAGTTTCTTAGGTAATTTTCTCTGTTTAACAAGGTTACAATTTAAGTGTAGATTTTATCTTTTCTTAAATTTTAGATGATTAATTATAAAGTGAATAAGTGAGATGTCCATCATTCAAACTTCAATTATTATATATAATAATACATGTTTCTGTCAACTGAATTATGTTCACAATCATTAAAGAATTAATTACAAGAATTTACGATTTGGATGAAGTTTTTGGTTTTTTTACTCTATATGTATGATGCCAACGAGCCAAAAAGCGTAGCGTTTGCAAAAAGTGCAACCACTTTGCTGACGCACAATCTTTTCATTTTTCGAGTTTATTATTGTTTTATAGGACGGCACAACAAGACCATATAATATTCTCCTCTAAAAAAAAGACCATATAATATTCTTTTAAAAAAAAAGACCATATTATATATTTATTTCCTCAAGAAACAAGACCATTGTTTAATATTTTATTACAATATTAACCAGTCTTATAGGATTCTTATAAATTCATACGATTAAAATGTTGTTTGCTAAACACAATAAGTTCATGTGACTACAAACAAATTAGGATTCTTGAACCTAATAAGATTTTCTTTAAAACAGCAACAACTCCATCAGTCATCAATCATCACAAACATTTTATAATTCTTTTGAAAATACAAAACATTTTATAATAAAATATTTTACAACATGATGATACATTTGTTTTAGGAAAACATGATGATGCATTGGGTTATTCTCTAATGCTTTTGAATATTTTTTCATTATACTTTAGTAGAAAATTGGTTGTGTGAATGTGTCTAATATAACACGCTATTAGTTAACTTATTCATAACAAATTGGTGGTTACAAATTAATCTAAATAATATCTGATTACGAATTTTTCCTAATAAGAGGATACTTTATATGGAGTGGTTATTGTTACTTTCTGTTGTCTTCATGCAAAACTTATATAATATGAATATGATATGATGACTGTGAATCGGTGGTTGACCTGTGTATTGCATGTAATGGAGTGTCATCTTCTTTTTGTCTTTTACAAATAGGACCATGAATGAGAACGACACCATTTAGTAGAAGAAAAAAAAAGAGATGGGTGAGAAATAGAAGTATTTATCTATATACTTCCTCCGGTTTCAAATATAAGAAAAGATTCTTTTTTTAGATTTATTGAGTAGTTAATGTATCTGATCTTCATTGTAAAGCAGATATATTAATTATTCAATAAACCTAAAAAAAAGAATATTTTCTTATATTTGAGACCGGAGATAGTATGAGAGAAGAAAGAAATTTATTATGTGAGCATATTGACAAATGTTTTATCTAACAAAAAATCCGGTGAACATTACACGCTTAATGAATCTTCTAAAAAATAAATTATATGCTTAATGAATATTGATTGATTACATATTTTATCATGTCAACTATATAAGGAAAAGGAGAGATTTGTCACAATGGTTGGAATTACTCTCGTTTTTATCACTATGAATCGAACTCGGCATCTCGTATGCATTGAGCATCAACCACTTGCGCTTGACTTCGTGGTATAATTG
>Ga0315913_1003966_pt1 | contig 17856 bp, 10 predicted proteins | sample MpolsnodulesMG_FD_207736 | JGI IMG/M metagenome (GOLD analysis project Ga0315913, IMG submission 207736) | Medicago polymorpha root nodule microbial communities from Los Angeles, California, United States - small nodules | ecosystem: Host-associated > Plants > Roots > Nodule | place: USA... | reverse complement strand
GTGTCAACATCGATACAACACTGACTGACACTGACACATTTGGTTACGTTTAACTGTTTCAATTGAATAAATATGATGAAAAGTGAGAATCATTCTTAGGGGTTTTGATATGAATTTTATTTTATCAGGAGCATTAAGTTGATTTTCTAAGTAATTTGTGAACTCTAGAGTTTGTATTTGAAATTAATTTTTTGGACACAGAATCTATTCATATTAATGTATATTGATAACATATATTTACACTTTTTATATGCATGCCAGTTGTTTAAAAATTTGATATTCAAAATTGAATTTTGTAGTTCTGCGTCGAGATGGCGTCGGTGCATGCTAATGTGACATCAGTTGTTTGCAAGAATGGCAACCATGCTTCTCAATCAAAGTTCCTGAATTCTTCATTTTTGCCTCGGTTTGACGTTGTTGGACGCGCTTCAAATGCTTGGAAAAAGGAACTAGCTCCATCTTCCATGGCTTTGGTACCTAGAGCCACATTGACATTCGATCCTCCAACAACTAATGCAGACAAAACCAAACAAAAGAAGCACACTGTTGACCCTGCTTCTCCTGATTTTCTTCCTCTTCCTTCCTTCGAAGAGTGCTTTCCGAAGAGCACAAAAGAATCCAGGTATACTTTGTTTTCATTAAATACATACTTTTCAATATCAATAGGCTTCGATTTACAAATCGTTTGACTTTCTGTGCCTTTTGTTAGCAAACTTACTATGTGAGCGCTGTAATTAATATATCATCATGTTTCCAGGGAAGTCGTTCATGAAGAAAGTGGTCATGTGCTGAAAGTTCCATTTCGACGAGTTCACTTGTCCGGTGATGAATCACACTTTGATAACTATGATACCAGTGGTCCCCAAAATATAAATCCAAGGATAGGTATGAAAATCATGTTTTTATTTTCGCCATGGCATTTTCTTTATATCTTGAGTCTCTGGTATGTTTTTGTGTGAATAATGTTAGACTAGTAAGGACAGGTTTTACCTTGTCTCTGAGTTTCTTCAATTTGCTACGATTGTCCACGTGTTCTCGATTGACCAAACTCTTAATTTCTGTAAACCATTGTTGTATCAAATTTGAAGCATCATACTTCGTATTTTTGCAATATATATTAACAGTGAAACTTGGCCAACTGAGCATTTCCAATTTTACATGTTTTTATTTATCCACATTTGTTTTTCCTGAACTTAGCATGGAATATCATGTAGTAATATGATATATGAATCTTAGATTGGTTGCTAATGTATACTAACATTAAGTCTTTAGAAAATTTAATTAATTTAGTTGGTTTCGTTTTCATGTATTTCAATTAGGACTCCCAAAATTGCGCAAAGACTGGATTGATAGGAGAGAAAAAATCGGTGCTCCAAGATTCACTCAGATGTACTATGCTAAGCAGGGAATCATTACCGAGGAGATGCTTTATTGCGCGACTCGTGAGAAGCTCAACCCAGAGTTTGTGAGGTCAGAAGTTGCTCGTGGACGAGCTATTATCCCTTCCAACAAGAAGCACTTGGAGTTAGAGCCGACGATAGTCGGAAGGAACTTTTTGGTGAAAGTAAATGCAAATATTGGAAATTCTGCAGTTGTAAGCTCTATAGAAGAGGAAGTTTACAAGGTTCAATGGGCAACCATGTGGGGAGCTGATACAGTCATGGATCTCTCAACTGGTCGCCACATCCATGAAACTCGAGAGTGGATCTTGCGCAACTCTGCCGTACCAGTTGGGACTGTACCTATTTATCAAGCACTTGAGAAAGTTAACGGAATTGCAGAAGATCTTACCTGGGAGGTTTTCAGGGATACCTTGATTGAACAAGCTGAACAAGGTGTTGATTACTTCACCATCCATGCTGGAGTACTTCTTAGGTATATTCCTTTAACTGCAAAGCGTATGACCGGAATAGTTTCGAGAGGAGGATCGATTCATGCAAAGTGGTGCTTAGCTTACCACAAAGAGAATTTCGCTTATGAGCACTGGGATGACATACTCGACATCTGCAATCAGTATGATGTGGCACTATCCATTGGTGATGGTTTAAGACCTGGATCCATTTATGATGCAAATGACACAGCTCAATTTGCCGAGCTTTTGACACAAGGAGAACTCACTCGTAGAGCATGGGAAAAGGATGTACAGGTGATATATATATTATCAAACTTTATAGCTTTATACTGAATATATTTTGGCAATATAAACTAATATCACCTCAACTTCAACTTTGATATTGACCTAATATGTACATATCCATTTTCCGCATTTCTTTTCATTCTTGATTATGTAGTATGAATAACAAGGACTTTATTGCGACAATTCTAGTCATATTTTTTAGTATTATTGACTTAGGTAGCCGCTTTTGAATTCACCACTGCTGCTGAATCCAGTTGTTATAGTCATACTAAAATAGTGCACCATGGTTTTAACTAGATTTTGTTATATGGTGATCTTCTCTATTTAGTCTTGTTTAAATAAACAACTTAATTACTTAAGCACTTACCATATAAGTTCTTGTATATAAAATTTTCTATAACAAAAGATAAAATAAAGTCAAATTATTTTCATATTAAGCTATAAAATGTTTTCATATGATATCCTAATATATTTCGACTATCATCAGCTGATTTGTTAACTACCGTAAATATATTTCTGGAGACCATGATTTCTTTTTGTTTACTTTGAGCTACTTTACAGGTGATGAATGAAGGACCAGGACATGTTCCAATGCACAAGATTCCTGAAAACATGCAAAAACAGCTAGAATGGTGTAATGAAGCACCTTTCTACACTCTTGGTCCTTTAACAACCGATATTGCCCCTGGTTACGATCACATCACCTCTGCTATTGGTGCTGCAAATATCGGTGCACTTGGTACTGCTCTTCTCTGTTATGTGACTCCAAAAGAACATCTCGGGTTGCCAAACAGAGATGATGTGAAGGCTGGAGTTATAGCTTACAAGATTGCTGCTCATGCTGCTGATTTAGCCAAACAACATCCACACGCTCAAGAATGGGACGATGCCTTAAGCAAGGCAAGATTTGAATTCCGGTGGATGGACCAGTTTGCTTTGTCATTGGATCCGATGACAGCCATGTCCTTCCACGATGAGACATTGCCGTCAGAAGGTGCAAAGGTGGCACATTTCTGCTCGATGTGTGGCCCTAAATTCTGCTCTATGAAGATAACTGAGGATGTCCGAAAGTATGCTGAGAAACATGGGTATGGGGAGGATGTTGAGGAAGCTTTGAAGCAAGGAATGAATGCTATGAGTGCAGAATTTCTTGCTGCGAAGAAAACGATTAGTGGAGAACAACATGGTGAAGCTGGCGGAGAGATTTACTTGCCAGAATCTTACATAAGTGCTAAGGAAGGGTAAGGCTTAGTATATTGTATAAAAAATTTGATAAGCCTTGCATTTTCACTTAATATAGATTAAAACAATAAGTTGTGAATCAAGTATATAAAGATGCTAATAAGAAAACTATTATTGAGTAGAAAACTTCATATAGAATATTTCATAAATCATAATCCACATTATTATACAAATCACGTGGTCCCTTTGATTGATTACTTCACATATCATAATCCAAGTACTTTTTTTGCAGGGCTATATAAATGGTGCAAATCCTTCGAGAGAACTTGGAGCTAGATACACAACTGGCCCGCCAGGATGGTGATGTATTTTCAGGCTATGGAATAATACAAAGTTTAGTTTGTGAACAACTTTTAAGAACTTCATCTTTATTCTACTTCTGTTGTGTTATCCAATTCTCAGCAATAAATTGCATTACTATCAAATCATCTTGTTTGTTACAATCTTTATCTTTTGGGAAGTTATTAACTCGTGAGATGCACCAGGGGTGCCTGTATCTGCATGAGCTCTGGCTATTAAGCTAGCATGCTAGCAGTTCGGGCTGAGACAGTCCCTTCGAACCTGATCAGGGTGATGCCTGCGTAGGGAGCGTGCATTATTTTTTTCGTTTTTGTTATATTTCTGCAGGAAATATGTGTTATATACTAGTTGCAGAAGCGGCTACAGCATGTTGGTCGTGCCAATAGTTCACGGTTGGAAAGTAGCTGAACTTGAAGAATATACTGCATGATCTGAATTATTAGTTTCCTATTGTTAATATATAGAATGAAGGTCTTATAATACATCATAAATTATACTAAATGTCTCATGGTCATGAAAGGTGAAGTTTTCACTGACGAAACTATGTGAAGTATGGATTTAACCCAAATCATTTGGGTTAAAATACGAGTTTGAAATATTGATCGTTCAATATTGATCAAACGGTCATCGATGTGGTTGACTGCGTGCAATCTAACGATTGTGGCAGCACACAGTCCAAACTCATCAAGTCCATGCATTATTTTAATCTTACATGTCTAATAAAATATAGCTCACATTATCTTTTTGGTTTAAAGATAGTATTATATTTATGGAGATAGTATTATATATCCATCGTTAGATTAATCCAACCGCTGAGGCGTCTAAATGTCTCCTAACCTATTCGTTCAAGTGAAGTATTAACAAAGTTCTCTTCTCATTTCTGTTTCCTTTTCACTAGTTACATATTCCTCTTTTCTTACCATCCTTAACCCACCTTTTTGGCACTGGTCATTGTACCTTCTACATACCTCTTTCATGACAAACAAAAACTCACAAGAAAAACACACACGTACTTGTTTCCTAGTTAAGGGTCTAATAAAGATCATAAAAAATTCATACACAATCTCTCAAGTCTCAACCATGAAAAATGTTTCATTGCACAAAAAAAGAAAATTTATCAACATGGCTAACTAAATCAGAACCTTCCTATTTCCTCAGTTCCAACCATTCTAACGACTATGTTGTTGGGTCTTACCTACTACAATTCCTTTTATCATTTACCACATAACATGACAAACTATTCCCTCTTCTTTTCATTACCTCCATTGTATATAACACAATCATCATGCAAAATGAAGATAAAAGCGAAACAAATGAGTTGCACAAGCTACTTCTTTGAGAAAACTAGCATGTCATGGAAAAAGAACACTAGGAAGAGAGCAGCAAGGAACTTGCATGGGAAATGCTGCATAATAAGGATACCTTGGAGGTTTGAATTTTTCCCTATTGAGTTTCTGAAGGGTGTGGCAGAAAGAGTAACAAAAGCTATGTGCTTGTCATCTGTGAGAAGATCTTCAAACCGAGTTTCGTCGTCTTCCATGGGGAGATCAAAGACTATAGGTGTCTCTGTTGATTATTTTAGGACAGCTGCTGTTGAGGATTGCATTGAGTTCTTCCACATCCAATCTTCCTTTTCTAGATCAAATTCTTTAACCATTACGCCTCGAGAAGAGTTTACGCATTTTTCTTTTAGAAAGTTTGATTAATAGAATTTGAACCATCGACCATTCATGTGTGCTTGCATATATCAGGGTTTATCCTATTGAAAGTGGTTAGAATTACTGAATAACAACAATGGTGTAACACTAGAAGGTTACTTTTCCATTAATGTGTCGTATATGTGTGCTATGCAAATATGAAGTGTGTTATTTTCAACAAGGATCTCATGACAAGCATCAAGTTTGGATGTTTTTAAGCTGACCATTTTGCTTGAGAATGTATCCGACTCCAACTAGTGTACAACTGGATTGACAGTGAATTTGACAAAATTATGGAATACCTTGATTTTGAAGCTCCAAACATTATTTTTTTACTTTTACCAAAATCACATTAGTCCATGTGATTATGCCTAACTCAGTTTCAATTTAAACATCACTTAATTTAAAGTTATTGCACAATAAACTAAAATAAGTACTCACTTATTTTGAAAAGCGCTTAACTTTTTTTTTGACAAAGAAAAGCACTTAACTTGTTAAAACTCTAGTTTATATGTAAGTCAAATTATCAACAGAAAAAAACAAAAACACAAATTAATTCAATTGCGTGATTTAGAAAAAGGATCATATGAATCCCCTTTTGATGCAAGCATAGCAATTTTCAAACCCAAAATTGACTCAATCAAAAAATAGAAACTAAAGAGTTAAGGGGTAGAAAAAAAATCATCTTCCAAAGGATTAAGGATTTTGTTGACTCCTAACTATGAAATGTTCGATAAAATGTGTACATCAACATTGTTCCTTGAGATATGCAACTTCAACCAAGAACACCAATCCTTCAACAATTCTTGATGTAGCCCCTCCAACTCCAACCCTACAAGAAAACCACGCTTGGTCAATCAATTCGATGGGTCAATGAATCCGAGAGCCTCCTAAACCTTACAATGATCTACCCAAACCCTTGGACCTCCTTTAATATAGAACACTCCATTTTTCGTCCGAATTGGCAAAAATAGACATTGCCATCATGTTCATGATGTCCAAAAACCTAGAAATACGAAATTCCACGCCCACATTCCAACCCGGGGAGAACAACATAGGCCTAAATATTGATCCAAATGATAGAAGCCCAAATAATGATCGAAGACCAAACCTTTGTAGGATCCGCACTTGAATATTGCATTGTTGCATGCACTATATCTAACTTTGTTGCAAGATGTGCACTTGGTTTACTGTATGAATAACACTTGGTTTGTTGTATAAATAACACTTGGTTTGTTGCACGCATTCCTCATGACACTTGGGTTATTACACGGGTAACAGTTGGCTGCTTCATGTATTCCACTTGACAATTGGCATGTAGCATGTATTCCTCATGAGTCATGACACTTGGGTTATTGCATGGATAACACTTGGCTTTATGCATGCATTCCTCTTGACACCGAACTTGTTGCATTTATTCCTCATAAGTCATGACACTTGGTTTATTGCATGGGTAACACTTATCTTGTTGCATACATTACTCTTGACAATTAGCTTATTGCATGGGTACGTAACATTTGGCTTGTTGCTCGCATTCCTCTTGACACTTAGTTTATTGCATGAATAACACTTGGTTTGCTGCATGTATTCCTCTTGTCACATAGTTTGTTGCACGAATAACATTTGACTTGTTGCATGTATTCCTCTTGGCACTTGATTTATTCATGAATAACACTTGACTTGTTGCATGTATTCCTCATCGCACCTGGGTTCTTGCAGTGATAACACTTGACTAGCTGCATGTATTCCTCGAGACACTTGGCTTGTTGCATGTATTCCTCATGACACTTGGTTTATTGCATGGATAACACTTAGCTTGTTGCATGCATTAATTACTCTTGACACTTGATTTATTGCATGGGTAACACTTGGCTTGTTGTTTGCATTCCTCTTAACACTTGGTTTATTGCATGAATAACACTTGGTTTGTTGCATTTACTCCTCTTGACACTTCGTCTGTTGCATGAATGACATTTGACATGTTGCATGTAATTATCTTGACACTTTATTTATTGCATGAACAACACTTGGTTTGTTGCATGTATTTCTCATCACACATGACTTGTTGCATGTGTTCCTCTTTACACTTGGTTGGTTGCATGTAATCCTTTTAGTTTTCATACTCTTATAAATAGGAGATCAAAATTCACTTTGTTCATTATTCAAGCATTAGAAATCAGAAGTGAGTGTTTCATAAGAGAGTGCCTCTGTTTTTCCATTCTAGTTTTGAACCATTCCAATTTGTTTCAGGAAGAAACTATGTATCACCGACACTTTAGATTGAATGTGTGTCTAATATCTAACACTTGACATTGTTGGACACCCGACACCGATTACATTAAATTTTCCAATTGAATAAGTATGATGAAAACTAACTAAGATCATTGTTAGGGGTTTTGATATGGATTTTTTATATCAAAAGCACAAAATTGATTAGCCAAGTGATTTGTGAACTCTAGAGTTTGTATTTTAAATTAATTTCTTGGTATAGAATCTATTAATATCTGTGCATACATATATCATATATATACACATTTTATATGCATGCCATCCCAGTTGTTTGAAAATTTGACATGGAAAACTTGACTTTTTGTAGTTCTGCATCAAAATGGCGTCTGTGCATGCCAATGCGACATCAGTTGTTTTCAAGAATGGCAACCATGCTTCTCAATCAAAGTTCCCGAATTCTGTGTTCTTGCCTCGGTTTGACGTTGTTGCACGCACTTCAAATGCTTGGAGGAAGGAACTAGCTCCATCTTCCATTGCTTTGGTACCTAGAGCCACATTGGCATTCGATCCTCCAACTACTAATGCAGACAAAACCAAACCAAAGAAGCACACTGTTGACCCTGCTTCTCCTGAATTTCTTTCACTTCCTTCCTTTGAAGAGTGCTTTCCAAAGAGCACAAAAGAATCCAGGTAAACTTTGTTTTCATTATATACATACTTTTTAATAACAATGGAATTTGATTACAAATTGTTTGACTTTCTGTGCCTGTTATTACCAAACTTGCTATATGCGCGCTGTTATTAATATATCATCATGTTTTCAGGGAAGTCGTTCATGAGGAAAGTGGTCATGTGATCAAAGTTCCATTTCGACGAGTTCACCTGTCTGGTGATGAATCACACTTTGATAGCTATGACACTAGTGGTCCGCAAAATATAAGTCCAAGGATAGGTATGAAAATTAAGTTTATTATTTTCTTTCTGTGGCATTTGCTTTATATCTCGCGTTTGTGGTGTAAATTTTTCGTGACTAATGTTAGATTAATAAGGACAGGTTTTGGAATGTGGACCGGTTTTACCTTGTCTCTGAGTTTCTCGAATTTGCTAACATTGTCCACTTGCTGTCAACTGATCTAGGATCAGTGGAGAACAACATGGTGAAGTTGGTGGAGAGATTTACTTGCCAGAATCTTACTTAAGTTCTAAGGAAGGGTAAGGCTTAGTATATTATATAACCTTTTTTGTAAAAAGACTAGTTGTGAAAGTAAATTTTATTCCCTCGATAACAACAGAATTTATGCATTAGAACACACCTTAATTCATCGCTACTATTTCATGAAAGTGTTTGCTTATCACTTATCAGTTGACTTTATCTAGATTACTGTCAGCTGATATGAAATTATCTTATTCAACATTGATTTTTACAGGACTATATAAATGGGGCAAACAATTTGAGAGAATTTGGAGCTAGCTACACAACTTGTCTGTCTGGATGGTGAAGTATTTTCAAGCTATAGAATAATGCAAAGTTTAGTTTTTGAATAACATTTAAGAACTCCATCTTTTATTCTACTTTTGTTGTGTAATCCAATTCTCAGCAGTAAATTACATTAGTATCATCATGTTTGGTACCGTCTTTATCAATTCTTAGCAATAAGATGCATTAGCATCATCATTATATATCGGTCATTATTCAACTGTCGAGGTATAGTTTGAGCGGCTGCAGAGTCCTGCAGCTTGGAACCTCTGCGACCGTCTAGGTAAATCTAGGCCTTGCAGCACATGAGAATTATTTCGGCTTTTGTAAGCCATTGTTTTCACCCAACTCTCTGGAAGGTGAAAGATTGGAGTCTAAGTCGGAACAAATATGGTTAATAGGTTACAACGAACTCAATATGGCAGAACTTAATTTCTTATATAAATCTGCCAATTTCAATTTCAACGCAAACATATAAATTCGAAAGCAAATTATTAAAAAATAATTTTTTTGATATAACTAGCATAGGACAACGCACTTGGTGAGCACGAGAAAATACTAATCAGGAGATCTAGAGTTATTTAAAAAGGAAAATGCTACACGTTCCGAGAAAATCATAGCGACAAATTCACGATAGGCATAACAAAAAAATAAATAAACACCACAACATGTTTTATTCCACCAAAAACGGGATTACACCAAATCACCTCCAAACACATAAGCTTTGTGATTTGTTCGTAGTCAATTTGTTCGGGTTGTATAGCATTGCTCTTATAAAAAAGATATTGGGAAGGAGAAATTATTAGTAATTTAAATGACGATGATAACCTTTTACAATTGTTCTCAATAGGATATGAACTTTATTCCCCGAGATTACAAGGTCAAGCACTTACCATTGACTTGACACGTAATGGACAAAAAGGAGTAGAGTTTAAAATTAGAAAACTAATCCAATCTTCCCGACCCTTTCAACTATCCAATCTTATTTATATTTGTAGCCATATCATTTATATAAGTGAAGGGTTTTCTCTTTTGATTTGTCCACAGGAAAGTGCAAATCAGAAAACCAAAATCCCTTAAGATGGGTTTGTCTTTCCCTAAGTAAAGTGTCATTTAAAGTGTTCTCTACATAGTCAATGGGCGGCAGAAATAGGAAATAATAGAACAAGTTTCTCTTCTCATTTGTGTTCTCTTTTCAGAATATTCATCATTTCTCACCATCCTTAACCAACCATTTTGGCACTAGTCTTTGTACCTTCTATACACCTCTTTCATGACAAACAAAAACTCACAAGAAACACATGTTTCCTAATTGAGGGTCTAATGGAGATCATCTATAGTTTCTTTCCTGCAAAAAATATCATACACAATGAAAAATGTTTTCGTTGAGTGAATAAATAAGTTGATCCTCGAAAATGTTAGCATTGATTAAAATAGTCCATGATTTTTGTAAATTGACAACTGCACCTATGAAATTACGAAGTACTAATCAAAATAGTCTCTCTTTTAGCTTTTGCCGTTAGAGATTGTGATGTGACACATTAACTGATTATGCGATCTTTCAATTTTTTTTGTTAACCATTTGTGATCCTTATCTGTTGATCCTACACCAATGTCATCATACGAGAGACCAAATGTGTCTCTTAAATGTCTACTTAAATGATCTAAATATCATATTACATAGGCAAATTAATCCCTAAATAATTGACATGATGAGAGATAATTTTTATATGCAAATTAGTCTCAAACGATAAAATTTAAGTGAGAGAGTATTTCAGATAACATTTAACAATTTTGAGGATGTATTTTCCAATTCACAAATAACAAAGATGCTTACAATTTCAAGGACCAATTTACCTAAACACTAATGTCTCATTTATAGGAAAGAAAATTTACTAACTATTCTAACAACTGTTATGTTGGGTCTTACCTACTACAATTCCTTTTACCTTTTGCCACATAACATGACAAAATGGTTCTCTAATGCTTTGACTACCTTCATTTTATATAATACTATCACTATGCAAAAAAGAAAATAAACGAGAAACACAATGAATAGCACAAACTACTTCTTTGAGAAAACAAGCATGCCATGGAAAAAGAACATAAGGAAGAAAGAAGCTAGAAACTTGCATGGAAAGTGCTGCTGCATAATAAGGATTCCTTGGAGGTCAGAATTTTCCCCTATTGAGTTTCTGAAGGGTGTTGCAGAAAGAGTTAAGAAAGCCATGTGCTTGTCGTCTGTGAGAAGATCCTCGAACCGAGTTTCATCTTCCATGGGAAGATCAAAGACTATAGGTGTCTCTGTTGATTATTTTAGAGCAGCTGCTGTTGAGGATTGCATTGAGTTCTTCCACATCCAATCTTCCTTTTCTAGATCAAATTCCTTAACCGTTACACCTCAAGATCAGTTTATGCGTTTTTCTTTAAGAAAGCTTGATTCGTAGAATCTGAACCATTCAGGTGTGCTTTCTATATATCAGAGTGTATTATCTTGCATATGATAAGGTTTTCTGAATAACAATGGTGTGAAACCATAAGGTTATTGTTGAATGTGTCATACATGTGTGCTATGTCATGTAAGAGAGCTATATAAACATAATTTATTGCATCTTGTTAAGATGAGCTATCAAGTGCTAATAATGTGTGCATTGTTTGAGATATTCATATAATATCATTCATTTGCTTAAGCATATCACAGCTTCTCCATAACATGGTATCAGATGTGTGGTAAAATGCCAATTACCCTAGAATAACTTGGATGAAAATTTGTTCTATAACCTTGGTGACCTAAGTTCCATACTGTGACACATCGAAAAAAATATGTGTAGTAAAATGGTTAAGAGTTCCATCTTCGATCCACCGCAAAAGAATTGTTTTAAAAGACAAATGTTTCTCGTTATTTAATTAGTGTCGAGAGTTGAATCTACGATCTTCTTAACACTCCAACATATATGTCACTCCTGCTGATCACCCAGCAAAACAGCCCTCTTGCTTGAGAGGATACATTAGAGATCTAATATAAAATTATTCTTGAGTCTGGCTACGGGAATGCAAACTTCTGCATCTTTAATTAGAGGAAAAATTTCAGTTAATAGTGCATATGCCAAATTATTATCAATATTTTATTAAAAACCATTTGAATTTGCATCTTTAATTAGATTAAAATTTTATTAAAAACCAGTTAACAGTGCATGTGCATAGGCCATGACTTTCACATTTTCTTCACTTGATTCTATTGAAATTTAATTTGAATATTCTACTGCAGAAGGTAGAGTTAAAACTTGAAGCAGAAAATTATATTTGGAAGTCCCTAGAATGATAGTTACATTCTTTCTAGAAATTTATCTCACTCCTGTCAAGACATTAGTTCTAGATATAAGCTCTAAGTTTATTCTCTCTAGCTAACAGATTAACCACTAACATTTGCTTATGAAAAAAAAAAATACAGAATTCAAATTGTTAAACAGATTATACCTGGTTGGTAACTGATCCATAATGAATAGATTTTTTTTTCTGTAAAATGTAAATACAATATAAAGTATGAACCAACATCAAGCATAATTATTAATAACATAAATTATATATTCATAAGGTCAAGATGTTGAAAGCCAACTAGAAAATACAACAATGCATACATTTATAACATGTAAAAAAACTTGAAGGCAAATTAATTGCTTCACTTGGCAAACAAGCCACCAAAGCCACCACCCTTCTTCTTTTGTGGTGGCACAACCACGGTGTTCTTGCGACCGTTGCTGGCTGTTCCTCCACTCTTCTCCTCCACCTTCTTGAGGATAGGATCAGTCTCAAAAAACTGGTCTTCCTTCTGCATTCCTCCAAGAATCCAATCAAGAAAACCTTTCTCTTCTTTGATGGGTGCACTTGTAGTACCCTTTGTTGCAGTTGGTGCAAAAACTCTAGTTCTAGTTCTAGTAGTTGTTGGAGTAAATGACATGAACAATGAAGTCATTTTGATATCTTTGAGATTTTGAGAATTAATCAATGGTACTTAGAAGAAAATGGGGTGGAGAGAATTTTGTGATTGAGGAGAGTGGTTGCTAAGTGTTGATGATAATATAATGCATATCATTTGTGGCTGGATCTAATAAGTGAATGTGAGCCATTGGATTATGTTTTGTATGGTGACATAGGACTTTATACCACGAGTCCTCCACAAGTACCTTATCTTGATTGTTTTTTATTTTATTTGGTACCTATAATTTTTCACATATATGGAAAGTTATGGCAAGTTGGAGGTTCATATCCTTAGTTGCTGAGGCTATGACTTTGACGTGTGGCTAAACTAGAACCATTGCCTCTTCTACCCCCCTTTTGGGTATTTTCTTGGTTAAGTGATATATTGGATCATGTCAAGAAAGGAATAAGGCCCAAAATATGAAAAAAATCTCTTTTTGGGTTCAACTTCAAGCCTATTAGAATGACATTACTTCGGACTATTACTTTTTTCACCCTATGTCATTCTCGCGCGCCCTTTATCTTTTCCAATAATGCCTCTGTAATTTTTGGATTTTAAAATTCGAACTGAGTTTTTCCTTGGTAATAGGGTGAAAAAAATGAGTTTTTCACCAATTCGGATTTTATAATCTGAAAACCTAAAAAAATAGGGCGCATTCCTTGATTTCTCAGACACCCCCTAAACACTTTTTTTTCAAGGGAAAAACAGTTTGGATTATATAATCTGAATTGTATTAGCACAAATTCTGAACATGTTTGTAACAGATAGTAATTTTAAGGACAATATTAATCTTCCTGACTCTTATCCTTTTGTTTTGCGCCATTATTAGTTGTTCTTAGTCAAAAATCTGGTTTTCGGGCTACTTGATCGGATTGGTCCAAAACTTTTCCAGAAAGTTAGGAAAAAAATCAAGGATCAAGACTCCCGTAAAAGGAACTTCTTAAGGGTCTCCTCCCTTCAAAATCCAAAATTTCATCATTTAGACCCATTTTTCATTTTTTTAAAATTTTTTCATATTCTCAGAATAATCCGAAAAAATTTGCAATAGTTTTATTTGGTTTTTAGAATTTTTTGTGGTATTTTTATGATTTGACAGGTTTTTAGCATTTTTTTTTACTTTGTTTTTTTTTGTTTTTAAAAGCAAAATTCAAAATTGCTGAAATGAAAGAGATTCTGATTGTTGATTATACATAAGCATATTTCAGATTATAAAATCCGAACTAGTGAAAAATCATTTGGGATTTTAAAATCCGAAAATCTCATTGGCATTTTTGTAAAATTTACAGGGAGCGCGAGAAATGGATAGGATGAGAAAAGTAATAGTCATTACTTTCACCATCTCCAAACATGAATTTGGACATACACATTCTAAAAAAGATAATTTCTTTTCATACTTTTTTACCCTCTTACATGCCCTTTAAATTTTTCATTTTATCTTCGTTCAGATTATTAATCTGAAGCATTTTTAGAATATTTTGGATTATATAATTAGACTCCCTTAAATACTCAGAGAACACTTAAACATTGCAAGGTTTGATCTAATTTTTAGAATATTTTGGATTATATAATATGAATTGTGTTAAATCCTTCATCAGATCACTTTCTAACAATTTGAATGTTAAAAATATACGTTTAGATTATATAATATGAAATATGTCAGCATAAAGATCCTAAGTATTTGTGACAAATAACACACTTTGTTGCAAATTTACGCATGCTTGCAGCACACATCAAAACATATTATAAATGTCCAGACCCTGCCAAATTGGACCTCCTTACTCTACTTGTCCACTTGAAAGTATCTCAACGACTGCCACCTTGATGTGGCCTATTCATGGACCCATGTCTACCACCTCCTTACTCTACTTGTCCACTTGACAGTATCCCAACAACTACCACCTTGATGTGGCCTATTCATGGACCCATGTCTACCTGTTGCATGTTCCCTTCCTCTTAAACAACAATCTCATAAAGGTCCTTATACTTAGGTGGCCTAGGAGGATTTCTTGCAGGCCTAGGAAGCTTATACGAATATGAAATCCGTATGCTGTCTCGAAATCATGCAGCACATAATCTCCCAAGTCTTCAACAAACAAAACACGATCAAGAAATTTGGTATATGCCACAGACACTTGTTGTCAAGTCGTCACAGGTGGATCAGACTAAGTTGAATGTTTATGAATGGTATGAAGAAATCTAAACTGAAGCAACACTCACTTCGACAGATATAGGACCATGTGAGGTCCGTATTTGATCCAATCAGCATAAAGGTTGATGTTCTAGAACTCGTGTTTCTAGTGGTGCTCTGCGTACGAGTAGAAGTGGCAATCAGTAGTTATAATATAATCCAGGTGTGCTTTGTAAGAGTTTGTGATAGACAGACCCTTCACCGGTACAAACTTCATAGCACGCGGGTGTTACTCCTCCATGTTAGACTCAATATAATCCCTAGGCTTCACTCTGTAACAACCCGATTTTCGTTAGATTTATTTTAATTCATCTTTATATGTGTTTATATGTGATTAATTGCCTCTGTGTGTATTTTGGTTGGGATTATTAGAATCCGGTGTTGGAAGGGTATTTTGCTCATTGTGCGAGCAAGGGTAAATTAGTAATTTCACTGTGAAGATTATTTTTAGTGTTTCAAGTGGGAACCATTATTTTTACTAAGTTACTAGTCGGTTGTGGTAATTAGTTAAGAGTCGGTGACTATTCGTTATTTTTAACCGTAAGTGAGTAGAAACTTTGTGAGTTAGTTATTAAGAGCTTTGAGCCCATTAAGACATCTTAAGGGTTAAGCCCATTAGTGTGGAGCCTATATAAACTCTAGTCTTTAGAGAAAATAGGGTTTCACATTCATTTCACATAACTTTTGAGAGAGGTAGAGAGAAAGAGCTAGAGGAAGAGAAAAAGGGTTAGAAGAGAAGAGCTTGAAGATCAAGAAGGGGGTAGAGATTCAAGGAGCTAAAGTGAAGTTAAGGCTAGGTTTTTACTCTATTGAGGTAAGGGGGATAGTGTTATATCATAATCTTTAAGTTATAATCTCTTTTCTACTTATATTCAAAAGTGCTTATTTGTGAAAAGTGATTGTTGTGAATTTAATTGGTGAAATTTGTGCTCTTATTTTAGTACTATGTTTGGGTATGTGAATTTGATGATAATTAAGTTGTTTATGTTGAATTTGCATGCTCAAGTGTTATAGAAATGGGTACTTTGTGAATTTTGCTCAAATTGATGAATTGTGATATTGTGTTGTTGAATTGTGGTTGAATTCATGATTATGACTTGTGATTGTTGTTAAGTGTTGTTGTTAACGTCATTTCATGGATTGGGTGTGGATTAAGTTGAGTTGTTGTTGTTGATGGAGTTGTTTTGGAAGAAGTGAATTGTTGTTGTTTAAAACTTTGGTGTTTTGACAAAATCACTTTTAATTGTTTTCATTAGTTGTTCAAGTGTCGAGAAATGAGTGTATTTTATGTGTTTGAGCCTTGGGTTAAGCCTTTGATCATTTTGGGTGAATAAGGAACCTAACTAAGTGTTTTTGAGCGAAAAATGGCGAAAACCCGTGGCCAAAACACGTGAAAACGTGCATTTTGCGGCGCTGCACCTGAAGTAGGGCGCTAGCGCCCACTTCCAGGAGGCTAGCGCTAGGCATTGCACTCTAGGCGCCAGGCGCTCTGACAAGAACAACATTCGTGTTGTTTCGTGATCGGGTGCTTGGGGGTCAGCGTGTAGGGGTCCTATGCACTTGTTTGAACATGTTCTTTAGCTGTTTTCATTGATATTACTATTGGAACATATTTTACTTGGTCAAAACATGGATTTTCTAAATGGTATGAAACTTGAAGTTGTGACGTTTTCGGAAATAAATCGGAAAATGAACTTTTGTAAACAAATATGATTACATGGTTGGTCTACAATTCATATGGACTTAGATGAAGCATGTATATTTAGTGTAAGGTCTTAATCATGTGAAACTTGGTTTTTCGGAAAAAATAGTGGGATATACGAACTTGGGATTTCTTATACGAACGCGGGTGAAACTTTGAACTAATACTTGATAATTTGTAAGTGGCCTATGTTCATGCTTATATAATTGATTAGGATTGAATTGAAGGTTTATTTACTTGAAATAAGTTGTCTTGCTTTGAAAAATGTCAAATGGTTGTTTTTGTGAAAGTGAGACGAACATTGTGAATTTTAAGATTTTGTCGTATTTGGCCGGTGAAACGCACATGTATACACTACTGCACTCATATGTGATTTACGTGTATACATAGTTGAGGCAATTGAGCTTATTTACTTGGTTGTGGAGATTTAACCGGAAGGTACGAGTTTTACCAAAATGAGACGAACTTGATGTGAATTTGTGATTTCTTGGAATTTGCCTAGGATGCTCACATGCCTAAGCTACTATGAACATATGTGAGTAGTGCATGTGTTTTGTTGAGGCAATGGAATGTGTTTGCTTAGTTTTTGTTAAATTCCTTAAATGTCGACTTTCTTGAAAGTATTGTCTTTTGATGATAATTTGATAGTGATGAGGTTGTCGATTATTGATGGTGAATTTATACATGCTTAATATTGATAATTGGATGTGATGATTGCATGTATTGAGTTATGTTGTTGAATTCTTATATGCAATTTGATGAGGATAATTGTGGTGCTTGCATATATGAAAGATGTTTATTTTTGGTGATGATTATTTGATGAATGACTGGTGATAAACATGTTTATGTTTTGTTGTTTGTTGAACATGTTAAATGTTGATTGTTGGTGGTGAATTCATACATGC
>Ga0315913_1003965_pt1 | contig 17859 bp, 5 predicted proteins | sample MpolsnodulesMG_FD_207736 | JGI IMG/M metagenome (GOLD analysis project Ga0315913, IMG submission 207736) | Medicago polymorpha root nodule microbial communities from Los Angeles, California, United States - small nodules | ecosystem: Host-associated > Plants > Roots > Nodule | place: USA... | reverse complement strand
TAGGGCAGGATCCTGGGTTAGGGTTTGTTCAGGAATGCAGAGACTTGTGCTTGGATTGAGGATTGGGGCGAAGTTTGTTCCTTGATTTGTGTTGCAGATGAGGCTTTGGGATTGATACTTGCGGCTGGTGTTTGGATTGATTGGATTGAGGCCATTCTTGGATTGGGACAAATATTTGATCTTGGATATGGACAAAAACATAACAAAAGGATGACGTTGAAACGGAAAGAAACGAGTAAAAAGAAAAACAAATTAAAATAAGTTAGAGTTAATTAACAACTTAAGTAAATTAATATTACATTAAATAAAAGATGGAAATTAAATTTTAACATTTTAAAATAATAATAAAAAAAGAGAGATGAGGGCCCGACTCGGAATCAAACATGAGGTATTTTAAAATACCTCCCTGCCGAAATTTCGTCGAAAACGTCTGAGATCGTCAGATCAAACTGCGTACGAATGTAGGGGCCAACGACGCGTATCAGTGACAATTTGGGTCAAAAATTGGGGTATGACATCAAGCTATTAGTTTTAAATAATAAAGATGAAGGGCATTTTTGTCTAAACAAAAAAGTGCATTTTTGTTAACTTGAACATTAATGTCTTTTGTTGGTCTAAATTAGCAATCCAAACAACTAAAGCAAAATATTCATACAACAATCTCCAAGCTCAACATCTAATATGCAAATAAGCAAAGAGCGACCCTTAAACCAAAAAAACCACCACGGCCTAGGAAGCACCCAAACCCCCAATGACACATATCACTTATTCTTAAAGCTTATTAGGTCATGCAACACCTAAACTTAGATTTTTCCCTTAAACTGTGTTGCGTTAAATGCTAATGAGGTTAACCCTAAAAAAAGTTCCCTCACAAATCCTTGCCAATTTGAATTTAAATTTATTTTTAAAAATAAAATTTAAGAATTCGGTGGCATTAGTTAACATGTGTTGCATTTAATTCATATCATTTTCCTATGTAATCACCAACTACCTATGTCACTTCAATAGTAATATATGTGGTTACAATGAATTGTGTAGTTTCAATGAATCAAACATCATCAAATGCATCCTTCCAAACTCTCCTTCAAATCATTGTACATCAAACTCTTATTTCCATTTGAAATCAAATTTTCTTCTCCTTTTTGCTGCCGCTTTGTGGTCTTCCACCACCGTCAACACTTACGATCTTATGCTCTTCCTTATTTTCCTGCATAATAAAGATAATGTGCAAAACTTTTCTAATTTTGACATTCATAAGGTATTCTTTGTGGTTGAATCTTTTATTTTCATATAATTTAGCTTTTTGAAAATTAAAAAAAAAATGTTATTTTGCTTTGTAGTATCTTCTCTATCGAAGGAAATAAATATAACTTAACGATCATATAGAAGAGAGACGTTTCCCTAAAAAAAATTATACTAAAGAGAGGCAAAATATATCTGGCAATATATGTGTTAACATTGTTAATTGAAGATATTGTTAACCAATAAATATAGCGAAGATACTACTATAATATCAAATGTGGTCTATAGAAAAGTATTTCTCAATTTATGATTAAACATATTAATGTTAATGCAATTGTATTCTACTATTTATTTAACATCTAATTTATTCTTTTTCTATGATATACTTTATTCCTTTATATTATAGTCAAACACATGGGTTGGCAAAATAGGTCGATAAGACCTATTGGTCTTTATCTCCATGAACTTAGCTCAGTTGGTAGAAATAATACATAATATATGCAAAGGCCGAAGTTCGAACTGCAGACACCCCACTTCTCAACATTTAAAATGTGTGAGCTCCAACCACTAGACTACATGACCAAAAAAAGACCTATTGGTCTTTATTCTATGATATACACTTTTCTATGATTATATTTCATATGAGATCAAATATTACTTATTGGTCTTTATTACAATCGATAGGACCTGTGCGGCACACGTGTGGCAATCTAGCTGCCTACTATTGGCCCCAGCAAAGAAGCGGCACTATCTGGAAAAATTGATTAATTATCTTTACAATATTAAATTTTTGAATAATTTTACTAATTCATGTTTTTTTTTTGTGGTGGCCGGGGTTTGAACCCCAAAACTTGCATATATTATGGATTGTCTCAACCAACTAAGTTAAGCTCATGAGAAATTATTAACACATCGCTTATTCTTAAAGCTTATTAGGTCATGCAACACCTAAACCTAGATTTTTCCCTCTAATTGTGCTGCATTAAATGCTAATGAGGTTATCCCTAAAAAAAGTTCCCTCACAAATCCTTGCCAATTTCAATTTTGATTTATTTTTAAAAATAAAATTTAAGAATTCGGTGGCATTAGTTAGTGACTTTGTGTTGGGTGACTTTGGTGACTTTAGTGTATTTTAGAGGAAAGAGAGTGATGATGAAATGATTAAAATAAATTATTTTGATGAGAGTGAATTATTGGTTAGGAGAGAGATAGAGACAAAGGCACCGAAGCCAAAGGCACCCAAGTGCTACCCATCACTAACTACCTATGTTACTTCTATATTAATATATGTGGTTACTATGAATTGTATAGTTTCAATGAATCAAACATCATCAAATGCATCCTTCCAAACTCTCCTTCAAATGATTGTACATCAAACTCTTATTTCCATTTCAAATCAAATTTTCTTCTCATTTCTTCCGCTTTGTGGTCTTCCACCACCGTCAACACGGTTCTCCCGTTTAGTAACGTATAAAGAAAACCTCGTCAGATTAGTTGAAACCTACGATCCTATGCTCTTCCTTAAATTTCTTGCATAATGAAGATAATGTGCAAAACTTTTCTAATTTTGACATTCATAAAGTATTCTTTATGGTTTTTGACTCTTTTATTTTCATATAATTTTTCTTTTTTAAAATAAAAAAAAATGTTCGTTTGCTTTGTAGTATCTTCTCTATTAAAGGAAAAACATATAACTTAACGATCATATAGAAGAGAGACGTTTCCCTAAAAAAAAATTATACTAAAGAGAGGCAAAATATATCTGGCAATATCTGTGTTAATATTGTTAACCAATAAATATAGCGAAGATACTACTATAACATCAAATGTGATCTATAGAAAAGTATTTCTCAATTTATGATTAAACATATTAATGTTAATGCAATTGTATTCTACTATTTATTTAACATCTAATTTTTTCTTTTTCTATGATATACTTTATTCCTTTATATTATAGTCAAACACATGGGTTGGCAAAATAAGTCGATAGACCTATTGGTCTTTGTCTCCATGAACTTAACTCAGTTGGTAGAAATAATACATAATATATGCAGAGGCCGGAGTTCGAACTCTAGACATCCCGCTTCTCAACATTAAAAATGTGTGAGCTCTAACCACTAGATTACTTGACCAAAAAAAGACTTATTGGTCTTTATTCTCTGATATACATTTTTCTATGATTATATTTCATATGAGATTAAATATTACTTATTGGTCTTTATTACAATCGATAGGACTCGTGCGGCGCACGGATCGGCAATCCAGTTGAATGAATAATGTTATAAACAATACAAATAATTAAAAAATACAAATTGACTTAACAACAAGGACTAAAGCAACATGAATGATAATAGAGTTTTGGAAAATATGATTAGGGGAGGGCATTAATGGTCATATAAATGCTAATGCTGCTTTAGTGGTTAAATAGCTAGAGCAAATTGCCAAAAAAGAATACTTTTATAAATTGTCCCTCTTTAATTAAATAGTTACTAGTTTTGGTGTATCAGTGTCCTTCTCAATATGCCAATCCGATGTTGGTTGGTTCATAAATCGCAAATAATTAATTTTTTTTACCTAAGCATCTTACGAAGGTATTTGACAATTAAATGCAATAATAAGTATGTGGCACGTAATTTTATTTTTTTTTGAGTCAAGTAGTTTAGTGGTTAGAGCTCACACAATTTAATTGTGGAAAAGTGGAGTGTCTGGGATTCGAACTCCGGCCCCTGCATATAATATGCAATATCCCTACCAACTGAGTTAAGCTCACAGAATAGTATGTGGCACGTAATTAATCATAGTTAGAGAGTAATTAATCATAGTTATAAAACAGGAAAAATGCTAAATATCGCAAGAAATTCTCTCACGAATCCTACACGAGTGTACAACATTGCTTGCCGTTTTTTCCCATCAAATCTGGAATTAATGGAAAATACCAGTTTTACCCTTTTCTATTGACATAAAAGCACCTTGATGGAATTTTGAGAAAATAAATTTCGCTGCATATAGCAGGCTGTATTTTTAATTTCAAAATATTGCATTAGTATGGCTTTCACGATATTGATCAATTACAAGTTCTAATGCACGCTTGTTACAAGTTTGAATGTAATATAATTATTGTCAACCAATAACAGGTCTAATCTGGGTAAGACCCTCTCTATTTGTCAAAATAAATGGAGTATGTAATTTGCAGAGAGATATACATACAAAATAGATAGTGAATCCTACGAGTCTGGATCTGCTCCAGTACACAAGTGCTCCAGTTTCCCATTTTATGTAACCGATGTATGACATGTGGCAGGGTCGTCATATTTCAACGGATCAGATTTTAAAAACAAAACTAGTTTTTGCTTTCACAAAAAAAAAAAAAAGAAAGAAAGAAAGAAACAACGCTCCTCCCTCCTCCGTCACTCTTCTCACCGTTCTCCTTCCTCTTCTTCGTTAGTACTGTACTCCGCCGTTTTTCTCTCTCTTTTACGTTTCAACAGTTCTCCGCCGCGATTTTCAGTTTCCCTCTCCGACATGCCGTCATCTTCGCGATTTCCCCCCTTTTTACAGTATTATGGCTGAATTGAAGATTGACGGAGACGATTGAAATCGATGAGAACATGTTTGGTGGTGATTAAATTGAAGATTGTTTGTTTGGTGGTGTTTGCATATTTAGTATTTAATTTCAATGGTCTCATCAAACGGTGTATAGAGCCTTAATTACTACTCTCATTCCTTATTAAAAAAAATATATATGCTTGTGCCTCATGCATGCTGCTGAGATTAGTGCATGTGTTCTTGATGGTTGAAAGGATATTGTGGTGGCAGTGGAGTGGTGCGGCGGCGGCATTACGGCGGTGCGGTAGTGGCTGCAGTTACGGCGGCGGCACAACGATGGAGTGGGGCAGAGTAGTGGTGGTGAACATGTGCTGCTAGGTCATGGAACAGTGTACGAGACTTTCTTTTCTGTTTTCTCAATTATTTTAAATTAATTAAAACTAAAAAAACTAACTTTGAATCTGATCTGTTGAAATTTTAAAAGTCATGTGTCGCACATATGTTAAAAGAACAAGACATAAAATAGATATATAGAAATGGAACAGATCTTGACTCGAATCCTACCATCATTAATTATTTTACATTTATTTCAAACTTCTTTACTCTTTATTTTTCTAAATTGAAGAAATAAAGAAAATCACTGTGTGGATATTTTTGAGACCGTAATGTTAGCAAAGAAAAACTTGATTTAATCAAATTAAAAGTAAATATTTGGTTATTTTGAATCAAAATTTATTTCACTGAATCTCTATTTAACTATAAAAGATAACACGAGGAGGCATAACAATGCGGCGAGGTGGGGACGAGTTTTACCTTTCCCGTTCCCATATCCGTTTCTCAGATACTTACTCGTTACCCTATCCATACCCAACGGGGATGATAAATTGAATCTCATCCCCAACGGATTTGGGTATCCCCGTCCCATCCCCGTCCCCGCATTGAATAATTCTTTTTAATAAAAAATAGAAGTTTTTTTTTGCATTTCCAAGAGCAATGTTGTAATACATTATCCAAAAATATATTCACTTTAACATATGTTAGACGGAATGATTTATTTGCTCCTTTAAATATCAATGATAGTTTTTATTACCATGACAATTATCAAACAAAATAACATGGCATATCAACATAAAGTGATTTTCTACATTTGGGACGAGTTTGGGTATGGGTTCGGGGTGGGTACATATATATCTGTTACCTGTCCCATACCCGTGTTTTGAAATTGGGGAAAACCCAAACTCATACCCAAACCCAATCAAAACAGGGAAAAACCGTCAAATTGAGTTTGATACGGATAGGTAACCACGGGTATGATTTTTGTTGTCATGCCTAAACACGAGATTGGTTTTACTTGGTACTTACATCCAACTTGCCTTTCAGCCTTTGAGTACAATCATTCAACAGTAGATTGTAAATTTTATTTCAAGTGTACGTGACAACTAACTAATGTCGGTGCCCTTAAGAAAAACGTGAGTGTCAGTACCCTAAAAAAAACGTGGGTGTCGGTTGGTGTTTGAGTAAATCAAGAATGGCAATCAAATGTCGCCAAATAAATATACAACGGGTCTTCCTAATGAGTTCTTTCCACACACTAATTAAAAATTTAAATTAATAAAAACACGTTATTTAATATTTTAAAGAGTGTTCGGAGGCATTCGTTAGCATTGTTCATAGACAAAATTGACAAGTTGAGCTAAGTTGGTGACAACTAAGACCATGTAAGCGACAAAAAAATACTAGCCTACGAAATACATTATCTATATAACTTGTTATTTTTGAGGGAAACTTATTTATAACATTTCATTGATAACAAGAGATTCAATACAATGGGTATTTGGTATTTCATAATAGACAGCGTGACTAGCTAGTAACGTGGCATCTCTTGCAAGTGCATGAGCGACCCCGTTAGCTTGTCGCCTAACAAACTCCACCCTAGAGTTAGAAAATAAAGAGCTAAACAAAGAACGACAAGAAGTAATAATGCAACCAAATTCAGACGTGTCGTTCATGTCAGAGATAAAAGCATCAACCGTCAACTTGGAATCAGTCTCAAAATCCACATTATCAAACTGCATGTCACTTAGTCATTGCAACGCTAAGTGTAATCCAAGTGCTTCGCCCACATCTACCGGAAGGAGGCAAGGATGCATCTATATAACTTGTTCATAGGTCATACATCCAAAAATCAAAATCTTGTGGTCCCGTTAAAAATCAAAATATTGGTGAGTATTAATTATTGTCCTTTTTCTTCTACTTCTTCTTCTTCTTCACGATATCACACAAAGATACAATAATTGAATAGCATGCACTTTTCTCCAACTACAATGACCTTGTTTAAGTATATTGCACCATTTGTAGCCATTCTCTTCATAATATTCTACAATATATGGAGACGAAACAAAAATGAACTTGTACCAAATTGGCCAATAATTGGTATGCTACCATCAATTTTACAAAATATATCCAATATTCATGATTTTGTTACCATAGGTTCCAAACATTATGGAGGTACTTTTCATTTTAAAGGACCTTGGTTCACAAACATTGCCAACTTTACCCTCACATGTGATCCCATGAATGTGCATCACATCACCAGCAAAAATTTCAGCAATTATGGGAAAGGATCTGATTTCCCTGAAATTTGTGACGTTCTTGGTGTTAGTATTGTAAATCTGGATTCCAATGAATGGAAGCAAGAAAGGACCATTCTTCATTCATTGCTCAAAGGGAAAACTTTTGAGACATCCCTTCGACAAAACATTCAAAAGAAGCTAGAGAGTTGCCTATTACCATTTCTTGATCATGTTTCAAAAGGTGTACACGTACTTGATTTACAAGATATTATTGAGAGGTTCACCTTTGATATTACTTGTAATTTTTTATTTGGATTTGATCCTAATTGTCTTCCTTACAAGTTCAATGAGCTTCGAGAGATTGCTTATGTAAAAGCTATTTCTGTGATTGAGGATACGCTATTGTATAGGCACTCTATTCCAAAATGTTTATGGAAGCTAGAGAAATGGCTACAAATTGGTCAAGAGAAGAAGTACAAGGTAGCTCAAGAAAATATTCATCAATTCTTGTTCAAAATGATAATGCATTCGAAATCTGATGAAGATAAAACTAGATTAAAAACCAGTGAAGATGTTGCTGAAATTCATTCTGTTGGCTTGTTAAAAGCACTAATGAAGGAAGGCTTGGGAAAGGAAGAAATGAATGAAAATGAAAATTATATTAGAGACACTGCATTCACTCTCTTGGCAGCAGGAAATGGAACAGTTAGTTCAGGTCTAAGTTGGTTCTTTTGGCTTGTTTCAACTCATCCTATTGTGGAAGCAAAACTTATTCAAGAGATCAAAGATAATTGTCTAACACAAGAGGAGAATTTGATTAACAATTTAAATGTGGAAAAGATTGATAAGCTTGTTTACCTTCATGCAGCTATATGTGAAACCTTGAGGCTTTATCCTCCTATACCATTTGATCACAAGTGTGCAGTTAGTTCTGATATACTACCTAGTGGACACCATGTTGGTCCAAATACAAAGTTAATATACTCTTTGTATGCAATGGGAAGGATGGAACATATATGGGGTGAGGATTGCTTGGAGTTTAAGCCTGAGAGATGGATATCAGATAAAGGACAAATTATACATGTACCATCTTACAAGTTCATAGCATTCAATGCAGGTCCTAGAAGTTGTCTTGGGAAAGATATTAGCTTTATTCAAATGAAAATGGTTGCAGCTTCTGTATTATGGAAGTTTCGCATACATGTGGTGGAAGGTCAATCTGTTACTCCTAGGGTTTCGGTGGTTCTTCGTGTGGAAGGCCTTAAGGTCAATGTCAGTAAAAGGTGCATTTGACATAAGCATTATAAGCTTTGCAGAGTTAAGGACTTATTTGCATGTGTTTATATGCCCTAGTTAAATAAGTGTGTTAAGTAAGTGTGCCTGATAGGACACCATACACTGATGAGAGAAGTATTAGTGGAAGTTAGTGTGAATTATATTAGCAATTATGAAGTTGTTATTTTAATTTATTTTATATTAGAAGTATTAGTGGAAGTTTGCAAAATAACTGTTATGTTATGTCGTAGGTGTGCAAAATAACTCTTTGAGGAGCATTGCTATGGATTATTGCTCGCAATTTCCCTTTGCAAGTCAGTGATAAACTCAGTTTTATTCTCTAAATTACTCTTCTCTATATTAAGTTAGTTTGTTTAGGTTTTCATGTTATTTTGTTATCTTGTGCCAGATAACTCATTCAATGGAATAAAGTTGTCTTCACTTAAATATTCCTATGAATTTGTAATAGCCATACTTCATTTGTCTAGAATATTTGGATGATTATTAAAATTAGTACTTGATACATTAAAATTTCAATATAATAATTCTTGTTCGAATGAAATACATCACAATTAAGTCTTATACAATGGTAAAATAAATATTGACTAATGAGTACTATCAAAATAATCACGTTTGAATACGTAAGTATTGAATAATGAGTACGTGGTACATAAATGAGAAATACAACATCATATACGAGACATGTTAATTTAGATCATCCTGCTACCTTTTGCTTAACCTTCTTGCGAGAAACTTGTATATTTGAAATAAAATAAATGGATTGACATGATTCATAACGTCTTAGTGTGCTCTACATATCCTAAGGTGACCGTGATTAGGGGATAACTAAGATCACTGTCTGTATCATGTTTATTGGTTAATGATATTAGCATTCATTGCACAACATTATCTGAGTTGATTTTATGGAATGGCCGACGGAGTAGTCCCGACACATTCCTCTGACTATCTGACTAAAATACGTATCAATCAGGAAGAAGTTAGTCGTGTATAATTTTCATTCGGAAAAATACTTGTCCAGTACTAATGCGGAACCTCGAAGCCTAATACTGACGTGGAACTTCGACTGACACGACTTAAATATAAATAATTTGATAGTCATAATCGATTTATATTGTTAATCATAATCTAACATGTGCAACTAGTAGCATAATCCATATTTAAATATCCTATCCATTTCTTATTGGGATTAATTACTCTATTTTAATTTCGATCACTATTTCCTCATTATTATTTCCTCTGTCCCAAATTGTATGTCGTTTTAAGGAAAAAAATTGTCCCAAATTATATGTCGTTTTACAATACCAATGCAACATTAATGTTACTTTTCCTATTACAACCTTAACTATTTATTACTCTCTCCTCTTTCAATTCTTTCATTTATTTTTCCCATATTATTTATTAAGGACAATTTTGTAAAACAACTCATAATATCTATTTACCACACAATATTAATTGCATTTCTTAATATGTGTGAAATGCTTAAAACGTTATACAATTTGCGATGGAGGGAGTACTATTCATCCCAATTCCAAATTCTAAAATTTCCCTTATTTTTCCTCTTCATTTACGTGCCATTGTTGTTGTTAGTTTTTTAATCTTGTATAAATCCCTTGTAATGGCTTTTCTTTTTGAATCGAACTTCCATGGTGAGAAATTAACACTGTGCTGTTCTCTTATAATTGTTTATCATAGATTCATCAAAATAATTATGAAAACACAAAGGGATAAATACTCATCATAATTAATTATGAGTTTTTGCTAGAAACCACCCATGAAGATGTCTTTTAGCAACTCACACCTCAAGGTGTGATTTTCACTTTTTAGTTATAATTTTGTTAAAAGACACCTTCATAAAAATTAGTTGGTGTCTTTTAACAAATGCTCATACAATAACTTGTTAAAAGACACATTCATAAAATGTGTCTTCTAGCAAAACTCATTAATTATAATAAGGACTCATCATAAGCATAAATAAAACATCAAAGATTTAAGAACACTACCCACATGAATATACAACCCTTATGATGAATAAAACCCCCCTTACCTCTAGTTCGCAGAATTTGATGAAATCCTACGGTGAAATCTCTCTTCAGGTTCTTCTCAGTATGTTTCCTTGCCTCTTCTCTCCACAACCTCAATTTTCTTTGATCTCTAATCTTTTATCTATTTGATTTAACCCCATTTTCTTAATGTTCCCATGTATTTATAATCACCAGCTAAGTTTATTACTCACTTAATCTTTGTCAAACTTACTATTGCATCTCCCTATGCTAATTTAATTAAAACGTTACTCAGTATACTTTTCACACATCTTTTTTACCCAGTTTTACTAATGCACTATTCATTGCACCCTACTTCATTATGCTTTACCCAAACACTATTTATCTTCCTAACTCTTATTTCCTCCCATCCTTTAATTACTAAATTGACTCATCTACCTCATCATTCATTAAGTACACATAATTTAACTAATAATATTAAACAAATCAGTACTTGTAATAATAATATTAATAAATTAATTTTAAAAATTCAGGTGTTTCATTGAACACCATAACTAATGCAGAGGTAATAATCATGATGTTTGACAATATTATACTTACATTGATCATTAGTATTATTTTTTATTTTTTTGCAATTATGCAATTTTGATTCTAACTACTATTCCCTCCATTCTATTTTAACTCAGCCTTTTTTCATTTCACACTTATTAAGAAAAAATGTATAAGTGAAAGGGAGAGAAAAATGGTTTTGAGTGCCCTTATCAACTATTGGTGTATTCTTCTTTATCATAAATGCAAAGTAAAATATATTAAATTGAGAGTGGTGAAAGTAATATTAATTAGAGTTATAATTGGAAAAAAGTAAATAATAATGTATTGAAAAGTGAAATGGATCAATTTTTTTGGGACAATATTTTTTTGCAAATGGCTCAGTTGTTATGGGACTGAGGGAGTAACAAATTAAAATCCTCTAAATGTTTTTGTTGTGAAGTTTAGGTCCTAATATTACTTGAACGCCTACTTTTTAATGCCAACAAATAAAGTGATCAATGTGAGTCTAGGTGTTTGAGTAAGAGTAATGTTATTTGAACATTCATTTGTTTGACATCCAAATAAACAACCATGTTTTTACAAAGAAAAGTATGTATAGGCACATAAACCAAACTAATAGAGAGAAAGTATAAATATGTAATGTAAATATGAGAGAGAAAATTGTACAAAAATTATTACAAAATGGTTGTACAAATATTATTTCTCAAAAAACTGGTAGGGGCCTCTAAAGAGTGACTTGATTGTACAATGATAAGTTTTCACCAAGACTCATGTATATCACACAAAGTATTAGCCAAAGAAGTTGGTAGAGGCCTTCAAAGAGTGACTTGATTGTACTATGATAGGTTGTCACCAAGACTCATGTATATCACACAAAGTATTGGCCAAATAAATTGGTAGGGGCCTTTATAGAGTGACTTGATTGTACTATGATAGTTAGTTGGGGAATAAATTTCGCACGGTTGAGAAAATGAAAATGCTAGTGAATGTCGTTATGAATTCTTTATTTATCTAAAATAGTAAATTTGTATAGAAATGTGAGCATTCCATCATTGAAATATACTTGTCATTATTATAAGTAAAAGTTTATTTTTCAGATACATTGAATAATTAATATATCTAGTTTATATTATAATCAGATACATTAATTATTCAATGTATTTAAAAAATGAATTTTACTTATAATAATGACCAGAAGAAGTATACTTATGTGATATTATAAGTATATCAATTGTGCAAGAGTTTAACTTAATTAAAAACCAAAAGAGTTTTGTGAGGCATTTGTTTTGAAAGTGAAGCGACCTAAAAATTTAAGGGTTGTTCGAAAAACAATGAAGTCGTCACCAAAGTTTATTAAAATAGGAAAAACGTTGGAAAAATCCTTTAAAATGAAAAAATGGTCTTTGAAACCAGATTTTAGGTTCTGGAGTCGATTATGTGTAGGGAAGGTATTAGCACCCTTCGACATCTGTTAAAAACAGCTACCTCTAATTAATTGTACAAAATATTTGTTAACTTCTAAATATTTATTTCTCCTTATTATTAAATGCGAATTAAAATTAAGTTTTTTAAAATGAAAATGCAATGTTTAAATAGAGGAATAAATGTTTTGTTATTATTGTGCTTGACAAGAATTTGATCTTGCTCTTACGTATATCCTGCTGCGATGGAGAATTCAAAGCTACATAGTTCTGGGATAGAAAATGTTTGTTTGTTGGTTGATTTTAAAGAAAATGTTTTTCTTAAGGCCAGTACGAGTAAAAATAAATTGATTGCGAAAAAATGATTATGATTAGTTTGTTTGATTCGTTTTAAAAGCGAGTTTAAGAACAGGCAAGTTGTACAACACATGTTCCGAAAACTCAAGGATTAAATAGATGTAAATCTAATTAATCCTCTTAAAATGATTTGTTTAAAAGTGAGTTTAAGAACGAGCAAGTTGTACAATTTGTGTCCAAACAACTTGAGAATTAAAGAGATGTACATCCAATTAATTCTCTTAAAAAGATTTGTTTAAAAGTGAGTTTAAGAACGGGCAAGTCGTACAACCTATGTCCTGACAACTCGATGATCGAAGAGACATATATCCAATTAATCCTCTTAAAATGGATTATTTGTTATTTAAAAAACAAGCATTCAAAACAATCAAATTGTACATCTTGTGTCCCGAAGACTCAAAGGTTAAGGAGATGTACATCCAATTAACCTCTTTTATTAATATTATTTTGTTGTTTGTTTTTAATGGATTTAAGTCATTACTTGGGGTTGGGATCCTCTCCAGTCACATAAGAGTCCAGTGAAATCTTGTCAATTAAAAATTAATGTATGTGGGAATTTTAAATTTTAAATGTTGAAAATAAAAGAGAGAGCAGACAATTAATGATGCAGATTATGTAATTACAGAAGACTGGTGAGATTTTCATAGGAGGAAATCCATTCCCCATTACTTGAAGAGAGAAGTAAAACAAATTTAATGCTAAATACAAGTTAAGTTTAGAATGGCGCAGAGAACAATATAAAGTGTGTTCATATAGCAGCCTTGTTATTCATAATGGTCGAACCCTACTCATAATGGTCGAACCCTACTTGAGATATCATTAATGAGTGAATAGGCCATTACTCTTCAGAAATTGTAACTTTCGTCAAAAATCCTCCTGAATTTTGTAAAACTTAAAAAAGCCCTCTTAAAATTGTCAAACGTTAGTCAATTTGCACCATCCGTCAATTTCCACTATTAGTCAACTTGACGTGGCATTTGATCGACTATCTACGTAGCACTGCCACGTGTCTGACGTGTCATGCCACATCATAGGTGGACATTTATTTTTAGAAATTTATTTTGATTGGGGATCAATTTGTTAGCTGGTATTTTCACCAACCTCTTTTAATGTGGTTAACATATTTGTTGACTTTCACTCCTGCAGGAATCGAAGTCTTTTCTTCAATCAAAGGAGTTTGACAAGATGTTGGACTTAGCGTAAAAAGTCTCAAAGCTTTGAAGTTTGACAAGATACGAAGAAAGATGCGAACCCGTCGAAGTCAAGCAATTGCCTTTGAAGCGGGAAGATTTGAATTTCAAAAGAGAAGCGGTTTCCTCAAGGGACAACGTGGGAGACAAGCGGTTGTCTACATGGAGGGAGTGCAGATCGTGGGATTAGTTTCTTTCCATTTATTTTCTCTGTATAAATAGTAGTTTTTCATAAGGAAAACGGGTCGCAAATCACCTATACAGAATTCTAAAACACTCGAATTATCGGCGCGAGAGAAAAGAGTCATATAGAATGTATGTAAAGCATTTATCGAACCACCTTTATCTTTAATGCACTTGCATTTGTTTTTTTTTTCTTCTTTTCTCTAAGTTTCTACAATTTAAACTTAATACTCCTTTATAGCTTTTAAGACCTGTCGAAAGACGCCACACGGTCTCGTCCCGTTCGTTAAACAACCTACGAACTCGATGAACGCACAACAAAAGAATACACAACATGTCCTAGGATCTCTAATTTTGTCCTTCTTGTTATAATCAAAACTAGTCGGTATTTGTTTACTAAAAACAGCGGTAAACAAAGGCCTCAAAAGACTTTAGAGTGGGAGAATTTATGTTCTAAGTTCTAAAACATTTTATATGGAAACAAACACCCAAAAGGACGGATAAGACACCAAAATATTGTAAACAGAAAACTAACTAAAATTATGCAAAAGAAAAAAAAAACGTACGAAGTAGTTAGGACTTAGGAGATGGTGGCACAAATTTAGCAAATATTTCTTCAATTAGTTGGCTTATAGTGGCAATAGGATTCAATAATTAAATATATTTTAAATTAAATAATAATTATGAGATGTCAATATTAAAATGTAAAAATAACCTCAATTTTTGGCTCCAAAAAAGTATTTTCCATATTCTCTTTAAACAAAAACAAATCGTGGTTGGGCCTAACACAACCCCACAAAACCGGCTTTTGAGGTGAGATTGCCCCCACTTATAAAGACATAGTCAGACCATGTCCTATCCGATGTGAGACTCTTAACACACCCCCTCACGACCAGCACTATTGGGCTTGGTTCGTGGACATAAATGGTGGGTGGCCCGATAGCGGAAACCTGATAGCAGGGGGCCCAATGGATTTTGGAGAGGCTCTGATACCATCTTAAAAATCGTGGTTGGGTCTAACACAACCCCACAAAACTGGATTTTGAGGTGAGGATTGCCCCCACTTATAAACACATTGTCAGGCCATGTCCTATCCGATGTGGGACTCTTAACAGAAATTTTCCTTGTCCTCCTAAAATTGAAGAGGTTAATCACACGATGATCTCTCTCATTTCATCTTCTCTTCCGAAGTTGTGTCCCCAGTAGCTTCGTTCCAATTAATTCTGACTCCTGGAATTGGAATACTGCAAAGTTCCTTAATCTTTTTGTCAACCATATGCTGAACTAGAAGTGTTTTGTTACCGATTTCCTCGTGCAAGGAGGACTTTATGAACCCAACTTGGAGTCCCACATCGGAAGTCATGAACCCGGCGTGTGGATTTATATAGGATTGGACAATCCTCCCCATTGAGCCATTCGTTTTGAGGTGGAGTTAGGTTCAATTAGTATCATGTTTCAAACTTCAAGTTTTCTTTTAATTTAATTGTTTATGCTCAATGATGCGCATGACTAAGAATGATACTTACTCAATTAGAAAAAATTAAAGGAATGCATCATGCAAATTAGAAAAATTTTGGGGTAGTCCTATTCCTCGAAGAATTTGTATAGGACCAATGAACCTGGCCCTCGTAAAGTACGTTCTTGCAGTATTGGAGGAAAGCCACCGAAAAAATTTCCGACTGTCATTTATCCGGTGTGTCCTTGATCCTTAGAAGGCTGCCAAAATTCTCTCTTTTTCGACGGCTTATTGGCCTTACCATCGGCTTATTGCGGCCAGAAATACAGTTAGTTCTTGTAGTGACGGTCACCCTGCGTCACTAAAGTTTTATTATGTATGAGCTTCATAGCTTATAATAGACGGTGTGAATTCTATATTTCATCGATATATATATATATATATATATATATATATATATATATATATATATATTACATTTTTTATTATTAACTTCCAAAGATTTGGAATAGCATATGCCACTTTAGTATTATTGAGTTAGAAAATAGTTTCATTATATGCCAAGTTAGTTTGGACAGACCAATGTTAGTTGTTAGTAGACAAGTTAGTTTTCCGAATTTAAACTGTGCCCTGGTTAAAACTTTGGTGTCACGTAAGTTAGAAAATAGTTTACACATGAAACAAAGGCGTAACAACTAATTAAATATATCACGTCACAAATACACAATTCCGAACATTGAGGATTTTATTCGTTTGCTGTAACACACAGAGCAACACAGTATAATTTGACAATAACATTATTTTACTAGGACAGACACAGCAACACTAAGGTTAAAAAGATACACACAACAAGCATCACACTCACAACTTTAGTTAAATCAAATGCATCTTTTACTGACTTCGACCTTTAAGCCGTGTTTCATGCGAAGGACAATAGAAGTTCTCAGGGTTACAGGGTGACCTTCCACCACCTGTATGCGAAACTTCCATAACAAAGAAGCTGCAACCATTTTCATTTGAACGAAGCTAAGATCTTTCCCAATACAACTTCTAGGACCTGCATTGAATGCTATGAACTTGTAAGACGGTACATGTATAATCCCTCCTCTAGCTGCTATCCATCTTTCAGGCTTAAATTCCAAGCAATCCTCTCCCCATATTTGTTGCATCCTTCCCATTGCATACAAAGAATATATCAACTTTGTATTTGGACCAACATGTTCTCCACTAGGTAGTATATCAGATTTGATAGCACACTTGTGCTGAAATGCCAGAGGAGGATATAGTCTTAAGGCTTCACATATGGCTCCATGAAGGTAAACAAGCTTATCAAGCTCTTTCACACTTAAGTTAGTAATCAAATTCTCCTCCTGGTATAGACAGTTATCTTTGATCTCTTGAATGATTTTAGCTTCCACAATTGGATTGATAGAAACAAGCCAAAAGAACCAACATAGACCTGAGCTAATTGTTCCATTTCCTGCACCGAAGAGATTGACTGCAGTGTCTCTGATATACTTCTCAATCATTTCCGCCTTTCCCAATCTTTCCTTCATTAGTTCTTTTAGCAGGCAATAACGAGATTCATCCACATCTTCATTTCTTTTGAATATTCTTCTATCTTCGTCACATTTGTAATCAGTTATACATTTGTCCAAGAATTTGTGAAGATTTTCTTTAGCTGCCTTTCCCTTCTTCTCTTGACCAATTTGTAGCCACTTTTGCAACTTCCAAATACATTTCGGAATATAGTGCCTTGATAATACCATATCCTCAAGTACACTAAGAGCTTTTTCATAAGCAATATCTTGTAACTCATTGCACTTGTAAGGAAGGCAGTTAGGATCGAATCCAAATAAAAAAGTGCAAGTATTATCAAAGGTAAACCTCTCAATAACATCTTGTAAGTCAAGTACTGTTGGAACACCCGAAAACAACAAGTACTTTTACTTCTTTGGACGCACGATCAAGAAATGGTAATAGGAAATTCTCTAGCTTCTTTTGAATGTTTTGTTGATAGAATATCTCAATGTTTTTGGTTTT
>Ga0315913_1003964_pt1 | contig 17863 bp, 7 predicted proteins | sample MpolsnodulesMG_FD_207736 | JGI IMG/M metagenome (GOLD analysis project Ga0315913, IMG submission 207736) | Medicago polymorpha root nodule microbial communities from Los Angeles, California, United States - small nodules | ecosystem: Host-associated > Plants > Roots > Nodule | place: USA... | reverse complement strand
AATTCCCTGATAATATCACAAAACAGTCATCTTTTTCTTCTTTAACTTCATAAGCACGGATCATCATAGACTTCGTGCTGATAAATAACTCCTGAAATTCAGCTGAAGCATACCTACAAAAAGTAAAACAAAATGCTAAGATTTTATTTAGTAAACATTGTTGGCATGTAAAATAATATCTAATAATATCGTGGGTCAATTGTGAACATACCGTACATAAATTTCTTGCAAAGAAACCATTAGCACTGAGCTTTTATCTCCTCTATTTTCAAGGTCAACTTCTAGATCGACTGAACCTAGTCTTGAAATAATGGATATACCAAAAGTAGAATGCGCCGACACATCCGAAACAATATTAGAAGGAGAAACACAGTTCACGATTTCAGATTCACCCCTTACAAGCAATGAGTCCAGATGAGTTCTCAATTCAATGAATGCGCCATATATTGAAGGGGAGAAGTGTACTTTCAGTGATTCTATGAGCATATAAACCTGTAATCAAGAAGTATTGGGAATCAAAAGAGAGAAGACAAAAAAGGAAAATACTCTGTATGGGAGATGTGGGTGGGTGAGCGCAAGTATACAAATAAAATAGAATATATGTGGGCTCTAAATAGACTACACTTTCCATCTATGAAGCACGGACACGCATTGGTGTCGTGTCCGACACCGACATATAGATTACATTGAAATATGTGATTTTCTCAAATTATTAGTGGTGTTGGCGTGTCAGTGTGTGTCGTGTCCGTGCTTCATAGGAGATACCTTCCAACATACTATAACACCTTGGGTGCCTAATCATGGTTCCCTAATATATTTATCAAAATTCAAATATGAAGCATTAATTGATCTTGGTGAATTCAAAACTTTTTAAAACAAGATTGGAATCCATGTTAAGTAGGGAGAGGGATATCATACATGTGTTAGTTCTTTTATTAGTTAATTCTTTTATAAGTTAATTGTTCCAATCATACATGTGTTTCTATAAATATGTTGATATTAACAAACAAAATATGATGATAAAAACCTCTTTCATTTTCATAATTCTCCAGCTTCTACAAACTAACAGAAAGGACACCCCAAGTGGTTTTCCTAGTTCATAATACTCACACTCTAGGGACTAAAATATAGAAAGCTAATTTATTATAAATTTAGCATGTTTAAACTTTTATGACAAAGATAGCAGTGGAAAAATGGGATGATTCGAAAAAGGTTTAAGTAGGAGAGTGATGGAATTTGAATCAAATTTCAATATAACAAATAAATCAAGGGTAAAACTTATACAACAAATGAATGAACCAGTAAGTTGAACAAGTTTAAAGGAAGTCTCAAAAATACTGGCAGCTTGTGCCTTTGATAATTAATTTGTTAAGTTCTGAATCGAACTTGAAACTGAAAGATCAAAGCTACGAATAACAAATCGCATCAAAGCAATAGAGAAAGAATAATTCCATCAACAACATCTAATCTGCTAATTACCTCTAACTGCTTCAAAACGGACTCATCGGGGATGACACAGAAAGCCATGAAAAATGAAGCAGCAAATTTCTCAAGAATAGAAATCTTTTGTGACTGGTCAGAATTAACAATGGTGATCTGCAATAACAAACAATCCAATGATACAAATATCAGGATAGATTACAAACATATAAATCAGACAAAATAACATGCAATAAGAATCAGACCTTGAAACCATTGAGTTTAACATCAATGTAATTATATAGATCTTGAAAACGGACGCCTGAACAATCGTTAGATGTGGATATTGTATTTGAAAAGTTCTTCAGGAAGTAAGGCTGATCTCCGATTTCGGAAAGGAAAGACTCGGGACCAATTTTAGACTTAAAGCACAGAGACCTTGACGTAATCACCTGCGAAGAAAAATACATTGGTTAGAAGAATTAAAAGGAAAACAAAAGCCAATTCACGGGTAACAAAAATTGTGGTATAAATCTTCAAACTTAAGACTAAGATTGGTTGAATTGCTTAAGAGATTAACCATCGGCCTTGGAATATGATCAAGATCCTTTGATTATAGGGATAGGAACAAAAACCTATACCTAATTAATTTGAATTACAATGAGAAAGATATATACAAGATATTTACATAACAAAAATGAAGTAAATCGGGGTAACCCTCAGCCTTATGTATTTATAACAATAATGTTACAATCAAAACCCTTTTATTTATGGGGAAAATATCAAGAACCTATATCCTCTGTAGCACCGACACTTTTGATGGAAGGCGTGTCCAGTGTCCGACACCAACACGACACCGGCACCCGCACATGTGATTATGTTCAATTAATTAATTTTTTCAAATTCTTACCGGTGTTGACGTGTCTGATGTCTGTGTTTGTGTCAATGCTTTATAGCCTATATCTACATTTGTGTCTAACTTAGACACTTCAATTCCAAGGAATTATGTTAACAGTCAGGCAAATTTTGTGGTCTTGAAGTGTCGTCTCCAAAATCCACATGGCCAATCAGATTTTGGTTTTCATTCAAGCTTTTCTAATAACAACTCCACCAGCCTGTTTAATTCTAACTTCGCTTCTTGTTTTTCAGGGTTCCAACAATGTCTCTCTCCCACAAAAACCAGCTAACTCTGTCTCATTGAGAGCAGAACTTGTCATATTACAAAACACCCTCCATCCACATGTTTTTTGCCACATGCTTACTTCTGATGCTAGCTTATTATTGAAATTGAATCCTAATGTAGCATTTGCACTACTATTTCAAGGCTGTCAGGATTCTTTATGACCTACAAGTAGATGGGCTGAATATTATTTCTGAATGATTTGAACTCGTGGTGTGGACACAAGACCAAGAAATCTTATTCTTAAATTTAATTAAGAGGAATGGAGGGTGAGTATAATAAAGCATAGTTATCAGGGCACTTCGTAACCGCTGGCAGAGTTTTTTCATACATAGGTTCTGCATTTCATGTCTCTCATAAAACGGGAAGGAAATGGTTTTGCTAATAAATTGACTTCTTTTGGCATTGTAAACCCTAGGATTTCTTGGTGGGATCCCATTCCAAGCCCTATTATGGATTACTTCTATTGTGATATGTGTCTTTTCCATGCTTTACATTTTGTGGTGTATGGGCTTCAGTCATGTCTCCAATGCACTTGTGCTTTAGCTTATTTTAAATAAAGCTTTGGTGTGTTGCAGAAGATTGGTAGGCCTGGCTCGGCCTTTGCCAACATAGTTGGGGATTTCAGATTTATTGTGATGCCTTTGCACATCAATCTGATTGTATCAACAAAAAAAAAAAGTATAATAAAGCCTCCAAAATCGAAAAAGCTAGATACCACAAAAAAATGAAAAATGATCAACAAACAATACAAAAAATTGCCAAACCTGTGTGCTAGAAAAAAGAAAAAAGTATGACACAAATATCATCCTAACGCATAACAGGCTTAAGAAACTCTAATAAAATGCACCATATGACGTCATGAACAGTTTAACTCTTTTTAGAAAAAATATAAACCACACCAAAAAGGTGCCCCTATGCTAAATAAAACACTAGATACTGCACAAAGGTTGCACCAAAGACAAGTAGCTGTTAAAAATGTAAAGGAAGAGGTGTCACATTTTATATCACAAAATTGAGATGCATTGAGGTTGAATACATAGGGTAGTTACCACGTTGCTACACTCTGATGCTGTATTTTTCCAGGGAAAATTAACAGAAATGTCGAAAATAGAAACATCCCACATCACTCTTCCATGGTTCACACCAACATATCTGCCGATCAGAAGAAATCCAAAAGTTACCACTACTGTTCCAGAAATGTTATGGTATCATAGTGATTTCTTTAGTTAATCTGAAAGAATAGCTTACTCTGCTTTGGATAAGAGTCGAGTCGTGTCGTTTTCAATTCCGTTCAATGACAACAGCACCTGCAGTTTGACAGATATAACAGCCTGACCAATTAGATAATATTTAAAATATTTCCATTCGCCTCTTTGAATTAGATCCTATATCTCTTAGTTCTAACAAGATTTGTTTCCCTGTTTTATTCAAATTATGACTCTAGTTCCTGTATAAGTTAGGGTTAGTGCTTATTATTCAAATTCTTTATTATATCTCCTCCCTCTTTATCTAAATATCCTATATCTTCAACAAAATTCACGTTGCAATGTACCAAATATTTCATGAAAGAACCACACACAAAGAAGTCAATCATCATTTTACATGGGGAAGGTTCGGCGAAGACATATAATCAGTTATGTGCTGGACACAGCCAAAGAACAAACAACTAACAGCTTTGCAAATGCACTTAAGCGAGATGATTGATAATCTATATTACAAGTCAGGCATCATTAACATCTACATCCAAGTTGAGGGACAGTGAAACCCCATAGAGAGCTAGGTGTGATATGAAAGTGAGCATGTGAATAATAATGTGCAGGGCATCTTTACGACCTCTTATTAGAAGAAACGTATGGCTTTTTGTGTCCTATTCTATAATCGGTCTACCTGTTAACTTAACCGTTTAATTAGTTTGTTCAGTTTCAGATTAGTTATTATAGTTATAATTGCATCAAGAAGTATATATAATATACTCACTCTTGTCTCCATAATCACATCATCAGACAATACAAAAAACATTTTCAAAAAATCAAATTGCTCTTTTTTCTACCATTTCCTTACTTCATGAAATGTAACACCTCTGCACTATATTGTGCCCCATTCTATTGGTTTACAAATTTAATAAATAAAAATAAAGAGAATATCAGCCACAATGGATACAGTTTTCTCAGACATTTCTATGTTACAAAGGTAAATAATACACAACAATCTCATTAAATTAATTACATCTCATTATAAAAATTCTAAAAGCAGGGAAGCCGGGAAAAACAATAGTGCATACCCTCTCGTTATAAGATTTGACAGATGTAACGAAACCATAAAACTCCAACACATTCAATAAAATGTTCGCATCAAATGTCACTTGAAGTTGTTGAAGCATTCCCTGTAGCATAAAATTTTGAAAGAAAAAAAAAATGTAACAAACTACAAAAGCCAACAAAATATTTCAGCTTTAAGCTTGCATACCTACACAAGCATATCAATGCTAGCCACTCACTATGCACATCAACTTGGTATCACATTGAAACACAGTGACGATACCTTAACGGAATTGCCCATATCTCTGTTAGAGGAAAAATTTACTTGAAAGCAGCAAGAATGATCCACAAAATCCAGTACATCAGTTTCAATATTGGGCTGCAGATCAAGTAATATCATCATTAGTATCGAATAGACATTAGATATTGGAACGGAAAAAACAGCCAGTCATAAATTACCATTTAACATGCATTTATCAAAACAAATATCTCAATTTTAGTACCATCATGGTGATGAGTTAGAACAATACTAATTTGATTTTTTGCATTTTACAGGACTTAAACAAGTACAACATAGCACAAAAATAGATCAATATCGCACTACGTCTAAAGGAGGAAGAAACAAACAAACAAACAAAGGGGATAGCAGCTATCATTTCAAGTCAAAACTCTGCTTTAATTGCACCAACAATCGATACTTGAGCTTCATTGACTGAAAGTGCCTCATTCAGTTAGGCATTAGAGCTGTCAATTGCAACTAACTTAACTGTATTTGGGTTTAAGGTAATCCACATGGCAACGTTAAGTATAAGAACAACTACTCATTCAGACAATTAACATATTAGAAACAAATTCAAAGCAGAATTGATCACACATTTTCCATCGCAAAAAGTTTTAAGATGTTCACTGGTAATAAATGTTGTGCAACACAATTATAAGAAAAGCAAATAGTAAGTGGATAAAAGGTGAGAAGGAGAGTGGATAACAAAATATAAGACAAAATCAAGAACAGCATTCAGGAGAAAGTTGGACAAATTTATATTATGAAAAGAATGACAAAAATGCAACTTGATTTGTCTAATTAATTCAATTCTAAAGAAAATACAAGATACGAACCTGTCTAATTTGTACAAAGGTTTCCTTGCTGTTTGGCTCAACCATTTTCCCAGACTTGAATTTGGAGATAATAATTCCGTGTTCTTTGTAGAGCTTAGACTCAACAACTCCACCTTCAAAAATTATTTCTGCAATTCCTTTACAATGCTTCCTAGAAGGTGAAGATTAAAAAAATCACATTTATTTGACTAGTAGAGAGTACTAGTCATTACAATCACTTTAATGTGTTTTACACATGCAATTGATGGAATCATAAGTAATAAGAATATAAACTCCTTTTCTTAATAAAAATATAATTAATTAACAAAATGATGGAGCCTATAAGAGCAAATATCATCGAAGTGTTGCTCGTCTATGAGTTAGTTCTTTTATTGCATCTAGACTATCAGTTCAGTGTAGAACAGTATGTAGCATTAGCGTGTGCTCGTGATGAATCAGCACTTGTAATACAACTGATATTCAGTAAGACATAGTTAGAGTTAGTTGTTCACGGCTGTTAGAGACTGCAATTAATTAGGTTTAGAGTCAATAAATAGATCAGACCTATCGTGTATCATTCACATCATTGATTAATAAGGAATCTCGTATTTTAGTTTCATTCAACTGTATATTCCTCTTGAACTAAGTCTCCCACTTAGATTCTGTACCTAATCTCTCTCTAATTGACTGCTCATCAGACCTATATTTATAGCAGATACTACCAACATAAATGAGAGTATTCTAGCATATATCCGAAGCAAAAAACATATAAACAATATCTGAAAAAGAGGAATAAGAAATTTTCTGAATGTGCTCGAGTGAGTAAAGCAGTCAGCCACCATGATATTTATATACACTTCATAATTAATTACATGTTATTTTTACAAGGATAAATAAATATAGGTCCAACTCCCTAAATGCATGCATGAATCTAACCATGCATGAACCTGAAGACTTAAATGCTTCTATATACAGCAAATTTTACTATTTCCAACACTATACACTAATTATTATCAATAAAAAGATTCCATAAAATGCCTGTAAACAGAGAGCAGAACATACTTGCTAAATAGAGTCACGGAAATCTGATGAATCTCAATATTTGATTCAAATATGCACAACTCATGCTTCGTAGCAACATCAACACTGGATGAAACCAGAGGATGAAATTCAGTTGCTTCAGAAATATCCTGTGAGAAAATGTCAATTGTTAATCGAAAAGTGTCATTTAATATCAAGCATAATGCAGCTTTCAAGTTGTCAAACAGAAGTTTGCAAAATGCAATATATGACTTTTTATACTTCTTTTATCTTTGGTTATCTCCTGAGCTAACAAAACAACATAGAAAATTAATTATCACACAAACAAACATTACCACTTTGAATTTAAAAAAGATTGGATTCATCATTAGAACTACTCATTTTGCACAGATAGATAGTACCCTCAATAATTTATTCCTTAAAACATGATGTTGCCATCAAGCCTTAAAAAACCCATTATCTACAATGAGTGATGAACTTTGCAAGTGAACAAAAAAGGGAAGGGAAATAAAGAAAATATATAAACTTATGAAGACAGGATTACAGATTATTTAATTAACCTAAGTTTTATATTAAGAGTGAACTCCATATATTATTCCCATATATACACAGTGAGTGAGAAGCGGAATATTAGAATAATTGTGTGAATTTACAACGTTATGGTAAGAATACTTCCATAAAATTCACTCTGTTGGGAGAAAAGCATTTCTGTTTTTATTTCCTGTTTTTCACTTTTAATTACAAAATTGCTGCATTGCTTTCATTTCGTTTCCTGTTTTCAAACATCAGAACAGGAAATGATGAAAACATATAAACTAAGAAACCAAGTGGGAAGAAAAATGACAATTTTGTAGTTAAGACGAAATGACAAGAATACCTTTCTTCATACCAATCAAAACTATTCTCTTATATATCTAGAAGATTATAGTATAAATATAATAAACAATTATTATGATGAGTGCACAAAATGTTAAAAAAAATGTAACATGAAACAAAAATATCATGCAGGATCCTACAATCCGTGTTACGATCCACGAGTTACATTGACCAAAGTCTTTTAATTGCTATTGAAAGCAGTGAAAAAAACAAAAAACAGAGAAAAACTGTAACCCTATTTGTTACCAACAATAATGAAGTTTCGGTAACATGTTAATTAGTTGCCAAGCAAGGAGCACTGTCTAGTTTCAGTTGTGGGAGTCCCTCTGCTCCAAATTTGACTTGAGTAATGTCTCGAAATGTTGTTATCAAATGTTTTCAACCATCCAGGATTGAAAACCCGGTATTGCTGAGTATGAAATTAGGAGGAATGAATTTTTCCATGTTTTCAATTCAAACTCAACCCACATACCCAATGTTGTGAAACTCAGGATTCTACCTAGGACTGGGAGAGGGACAAAAGACCATAACACGGATCGTAAGATCCTGCCTGAATAACAAATTATACCTATACATGTACATATGCATGAAAAGTCATATAGCTAAGGAAAATAGCCACTAATCACAAGATCAAAATAAACTTAATTTAAAAATATGATCAAAAGAAAAAATTAAAATACAATTTGTATTTAAATATATTCTTAGAATTTGGGTTGGGCTTACTCAACCCTTGCGAAACCGGTGTGTAAGGTGAGGGCTGCTCAAGCATTATAAGCACAATGAAGGTGTTGGAGGCTGCAATGAAGGGAGCCCAAATGCCGCAGTTTGGCGGATGGGAATGAACTGCAATGAAGGTGGAATTTCCAACACATAGCTTCACCTCCCTGGGCAATGAGCCTGAAGCATGAACGATGCGGAGTCCAACAACGGATCTATGATGGGCCATGTATGGGCCCGTTTGGATTGGCTAATTTTTTAGCTTTTGAAAAACAGCTTATGCAAATAGATAAGCTTTTATGTTAATTCATAAGTTCTTGCTAATGAAAATTGTATCTTCATAAGCAGGTTTTACATAAACTACCTTGACAAGCTTATGAATAATACAAAAAAGCTTATTTATTTGCATAAGCTCAGAAATAATCCAATCCAAACAGTCATCTTGGAATTTAGGTTTGGACTAGCTCAACCCTTAGGGTGTGTCTGGATGAAGGTTTAGGAGGGGAAGGGAGGGGAGCGCTTACTTTTCTTTTTTAAATTACAGATGCTATAAAATGCTTTTTAAAAATTAAAAAACATGATAAACGATCATATAATACTTCAATCACACATGATTTATACTTTTCTTTTTTAAATTACGGACGCTATAAAATGTTTTTTAAAAAATTGAAGAACATGATAAATGATCATTGATAGAACATTATGGCGTAATTTGATCCATGTAGCCGACCCCACTTAGTGGGATAAGGCTTGGTTGTTGTTGCTGTTGTTGTATGATAAATGATCATATAATACTTCAATCACACATAATTTATTTTAAAAAAGCATCTTATATTGTGTAATTTAAAAAAGAAAAGTAAGCCCTCCCCTACCTTCCCCTCCTAAACCCTCAACCCAAACACACCCTTACAAAACCGGCTTGAAAGGTGGGGGATGCCCAAGCTTTATAAGTACTACATAGGTCAGATCTCTACCCAATGTGGGCCTAAATCCACCTTTTTACGTCCATCGCAATTAGGCAGCCCAAATGCCACAATTAGGCGGTTCAGGTCGGACCACAATGAAGGCAAAATTTTCAACATATATAGTTAGGCCCATTATTAATGTAGAGGAGGGGAAATAACAGAATCCCTTGTAAAAAAAAGTGAAGTAACGCAAATCGGAGGGGCATGATGAGTGTAAAGTAGAAACATTTTGGGACTGAGCCATGAGATATATTCTCATTTCAGTAAGGGGTATTCCCTTAGGACTTAGGAGAGTATCATTTCAATTATTTGTTAGGAGAGTATCGTTTGCGATTTCCGCAAGGAGCCTGTTCCTCCAACCATTCATTATCGTACAGAGCAAAATATTATTTTTCCCACCAAAGGCAACTGCAGAGTAGAGAAAAACCCAAAAAAAGCACAAAGAATAGGCCAACCCTCATGATAATGTAGTAACTTAACAAATAATTGAAAACGCGTACCTTGACATCATATGACACAACCCCCGAAAATTGACTGGAATCATCAGTACCACCAGCACCAAGCATGCCACGAGATAGCCAATTCAACCAACCTCGTGATTTGACATTGTGCTCGTCATTTCCTGACTTTTCGGTAGAAATATCAGCGACAATCCTTCCATTGCTAGGAGTAGAATATCTAGAAAGATACTCCTGTAAGAACATAGAAGCAAGAGCTTTACAAACCAAATTATACACCTCAAAATGAATTGTTTTCGCATTAAGTTACCCAAAATTGGTCCATTCAAATACATGTAAGATCAAATATTCAAATACTGAGTATTCATCCGTGACCGGCAGCAATCTTACCTGCATCTCAAATTCTGCAGCAGATCTATAATTCAGAATATCATCTAGATCCGTTTCCTTCTCCATTTGCTCTAAATCTTGAAGAACATCATCATCAACTGGCTAGAAAACACAAATATAAATATCAACAGGACAGTGTGATAGTAAGACCATTAAAAAATATGGTAGAGAATAAAGAAAGTGAATCTGAACTCTGATTATTGATTAATTATACAAATAGAGCAAGACCTCGTATATTAACTGATATGCAATCTTGCAACAGAACATACAAATCAGTCAGTGTAAGTAAAAACTAACATATAAACTATTATGATCATAGTAGAAAAGAGAAAGAGAAAGAAAAGTGAAACTGCAGTTATTATTGAATTTTCTGAAAAACTAAGATTGTTTGCTTGGGAGGAATGAAAGGGAGAGGTGAAAATTACCTCCTTATTCAATGTTGGCTCCCCTCCAATATATTAGAAGGATTTATAGAGGAGAGAAGATGGGCTTGTAAAATTTAAATCCATGGCTAAGATATCCTTATATGAAATGGAACAGTAAAAAATGATAAAGGTATAAAATATGATTTTGCATGCATGTATCTATCTCTAGTCTATGTCCGTGGAAGTGAGTGCATTATGTAACCACAATACAAGGTTGCCTCTTGTCAGACAAAAATACAATATACAATATCAAGGGAAGAAAAAAGAGACGTAAGATTAAATCCAAGTATCCAAACTACAAAGTGGCACCGTGATATATACACAAATAAATAAAATTAAATTCACATTTCAGTTATCGTAATCGCCTTAACGACAAGATTTGATTTGACAAAACATAGAATTGAAACATTATTTACATGCTTTTCAACACCATGTAATCAATAACTACTTTAATTTGCAAATAAATGAAAATGCTACAAAATATAGATACAAGCATGTAGGACTTCAAGGAACAAGAAAAAGATAAACCACCTGCTCTTGTTGCAGAAAATCCAATTTAATCTTGTACAAGTTCATATATTTCCGACGATAGCTCCTACAACCAGGAAACATAAAGAATTACCAACAAGGTGGATGAATGTCAACAAAAGACTGCACAACGACACAAACCACAACAAAATATTAATGAGATACATTGTCCGAAATAAAATTCTAAACGAACAGTAGCACATATCACACATAGGTTTTAGTCAGCTGTCGTCTTAAGCTATACACTGTTATATCATAGTTCTTACCATTTGTTCGCATAACTAATTAAAAATTCAGTTAGCATGACATAATATTGATTTCAGAATATCATAAGCACAGGTTCCAATTTGTCCTTCATATACTTCCAATTTTAGGTTCATACAAGTTTAAAGATTGATTTGGTAAGACTAATTGACCATGTTACTACCCCTCTCTATTGATTAGTAGGACGAAAAGCAACTGTGACACCTTGGCCTCTAACATCAAACTGTGACGTATTGGACAAGAATATGCAACAGCCACACCACCATAGATGATTTAGCAGCAGCCCCGCATTCCGTCATCCAAACATCCTCAACGTTGAGCCGCTGGCACCAATCACAGAAAACCTGTGCCATGTCCCTATTAGAGTTCTAGTGTATTAGTCTTAAGTATAGTTACATTAGTCTCTTAAGTCTAAGTCTAATGAGATTAGTCTCTTAAGTACATTCCTATACTCTATATATACTAGTATCAAACTGTTCAGAACACAATGAATAATATTCTCTGATTTCACTTTCTCTCTCTCTCTCTCCTTTATCTTTCTCTCTCCTCTAACCGTTTTCTGTTATTCTCCATTGATGAAGCTTAGAGCTTCTAACATGGTATCCAGAGCAAATTAAACCGATCCATGGCGCCTGCAACTGAATCCTCTCCTTCCGGTTCCGAACAACACCGTGACACCTCCGATGCTCACCGCGTAACTGCGGCGGCGGCGAAGACCTTCAAGCAGGTTGTTTCGGTGAAACTTGACGATTCCAACTACCTGCAATGGAAACAGCAAGTAGAAGGCGTTCTTCGCGGCACAAAAATGGTGAAGATCGTAGTTTCGCCGCAAATCCTATGGCTTCAAGCACCAAACTATCCAAATTTGGTTCACATCATGTGACTGATCCCACCTTCTTCAGGTCCATAGTGGGGGGTTTGCAGTATGCTACAATTACAAGACCAGAGATCTCATACTCAGTAAACAAAGTGTGCCAATTTCTCTCTGCTCCTCTTGAAGACCATTGGAAAGCTGTAAAAAGAATACTTAGGTATCTTCAAGGGACTCTAAATCATGGACTACTCATCAAAGCTGCTCCCCTTTTTTCACCTCTTGCCCTTACTGGATTTTGTGATGCTGATTGGGCATCTGACCCTTATGACAGAAGAAGTACTTCAGGAGCTTGCATCTGTTTGGGTCCTAATCTTGTTTCTTGGTGGGCTAAGAAACAAACATTGGTGGCTAGGTCCAGTGCTGAAGCAGAATACAGGAGTCTTGCTCAAGCTTCTGCTGAGATACTTTGGATGCAGTCACTTCTTCATGAGCTTAAAGTTCCCACCAAAGTTCCCCAAATATACTGTGATAATCTTAGTGCAGTGCCTCTGGCTCACAATCCTGTGCTTCATTCCAGAACAAAGCACATGGAACTGGATATCTTTTTTGTTAGAGAAAAGGTTATGAACAAGAGTCTTCTGGTTACTCATGTTCCTGCTCATGATCAATGGGCAGACATTCTTACTAAACCTTTGTCCACAGCAAGATTTCTGCACCTCAGACAAACTCAGGGTTGGAGACACCCTCAGTTTGAAGGGGGAATATTAGAGTTCTAGTGTGTTAGTCTTAAGTATAGTTACATTAGTCTCTTAAGTCTAAGTCTAATGAGATTAGTCTCTTAAGTACATTCCTGTACTCTATATATACTTGTATCAAACTGTTCAGAACACAATGAATAATATTCTCTGATTTCACTTTCTCTCTCTTTCTCTCTCTCCCCTTTATCTTTCTCTCTCCTCTAACCGTTTTCTGTTATTCTCCATTGATGAAGCTTAGAGCTTCTAACAGTCCCACACTTAACTTGGTTGTTTCAGACTAAGGGGACTAATATCATCGCGATTTGATTTGTTGGCGAATTATGTGAGAGTTGGTTGTTAAATTTTCTCTTTCAAATGATATTTTTGAAACAACAGCAGCTTTGTAAGCTTTAGCTTGAAGGTAAGTGTCAGAATACAATTGAATATCTTATAATATCTTCTTTTTTTAAAAAATATCTTAAAATATCTTTGATATTATGCTAGCCTATCTTAGATTATCCCGTGGGATTGGTTTCTAGTCTTAAGCATTATCTCTTAAGATTAGTTTCCATACTATTAATTATTATAATGATTTGTTACCTGATTTCCTAATTTATTTAGTATAAAGTCTTGTATACCTGCAAATTAGGGTTTGTGTTTGGTCTTTTGTATCAAGTCAATATCAAATTAATTAGTAGGTTGCTATAAATAATATTACACCATTTTCATATTCAAAGTATTTACTCCCTCCGTCCCAAAATAACGAGTCATTTGTAAAAAAAATAAAAAACTATCCCAAAATGAAAGACTCATTTCACTTTTCAATCTAATATTAATTACCTTTTGCAATTATAGACCCTATTGATAATAATTTCATCACTCTGAATTCAATATCTTCCACTTCACATTTATGATAATGGTGAATGCACCAATACTACAAGAACACTTAAACCATTTTTCTCTCTCTTTCACTTATACACTTTTCTTAAAATGTGTGAAATGATCAAATGGCTCAATTATTTTGGGATGGGGAGTAGTATTTATCTTATCCTTTTTTTATCTAAACCCCATTACTTCAACAACCTCTTTAAAAGAAGTAGAGCATACAACGAAAGTCATAGAAAGAGCAAAATCACCACGACATAAACTTACAATCGATCTCCGAAATATTTCCAAGAAGTTTTTTTCAGTTTCTTACGAACATCTGAAAGGACTGCTTCTTGTGCATAGTGCCACCACAATATTTGCCATCCTTCTTGTTTCGTTGGTAAAGGACAATGCCAAGGGCGAAAACGCCCATACCTATACAATACAATGGTTAAAAAATTGAAGTACACTTTAACATCAAAGCGTCAATTTCACTTAAAAAAATACAATGCAAAGGACAAAAGCAACCATACCTACATGATATAATGAAAATAACATATTCCAAAAAATACTGCTTTTTAATATTAAATTTAAAGCAACAATTTTTCACTCAAATGTAAGATTTGGGCATAAGTCATATGATTACCACACTAATCCAAGAAAGACAGTTTTCCTTTAACAATTAAGGAAGGAAACGTATTATGTCTTGTATAATCAAGGAAATGCAAAAGAACACAAAATTCAAATAATATTATATTTACATAATCCTTCGGTTATCCTTCTGATATGCTTGAATTGCATCGCACTCAACAACATGATTACTTAATTTATATACATGGCATCTACAGTGCTAGTAAATGAAATGTGCAATTTACAAGGGAGCATTTAAGTTAGCACTACTTCCTAAGATACATTGAACTTGTTCTACTTGCTATACAATGAATTTGAACTATTCGGGAATGGGAGCATTAAAGAGGTCTAGGAAAGTAAAACATTAATTAGTTTTTTGTTTCCAACAAATGGTACAAGTCATCCCGCATAGGTATCATAGTATTCTCAGTTTGGGTTGTTGTGTTCTACCTAATTACTGTCTCAGCCTGCTCTTAACTATCTAGAACCTTCTTTTGGTAGTTCAATCTTCAGTTTTCAGTTGTAACTACACTACTATACATAGGCATTATTGTGAAAGAAAATTATCAGATTATAACAATTTATTAGAAACTTCTCTCCAAGTTTTTTCTCGTCTCTCAGTTCTATCAAAATTGAAGATGGTATCAAGAACCAAGATTGAGTGATAGCCTCAAAATTTCGCCAACCTGCAACCTCTGGCAAATTGTCCATCCAGGGCTCTAACCTCTTACAGAATCCTTCAATGTATATATCAGTGGTTTGGCCAACACAATATACCACCCTTGCCAGACTTGAGCTGAGTTATTCAGAGAACAAAGTGTGTAATTCATCACCTGCCCAGTGGAATCTAGTTGGATGGCAATCGAGCACATTCATATATATTAAATGGACTCCTCAATGTAGCATTCATTTCTAAACCACGATTTTGCATCAGCTTTACCCCAGTAGGGCGTTTTGTGATGCAAATTGAGCTGCCGATACCAATAACTGTAGGTCCACTTGAGGTACGACTACTTTAACATGGTTTTATGGCAGTTCTGAAGCATACAGTAGTAGTCTGCACTCTGATGCATCCAGCAGATAAGCTGAATACAGCTTTTCCTAAGCACCTGCGGATCTGTTGCGGCTTGAAACACTCCTCTCTGAACCCGAGTGTTGTCTCCCTAGCACACACCCCAATACATAATGCCCACACAAAGTGCATGGAGTTGACTTTGATCTTTTCTTTGATTGAGAAAAGGTGCTTGGCAATGTTTAATTCCAACACCTGCTTGTCCAAGACCAGTGGGCTTATCTGCACATTAATCCTCCCTTCCCTAGCAGGTTCTTCTACTTCGAGACCAGCTCAATGTTTAAGTTACCATTAGTCTCTCATCCGCCTTTAGCTTGTAGATTTGAGCTTGTAGAGGGTGTAATAGAGTGCTCTCTACTCGGGTTATTATGTTCCACACTTATTACTGTCATAGATAGTGTAGTCTGCTATTAACTATCTGGAACCTTCTTATGGTACCTACACTATGTTTGGCCTAGCTTATTTTGGCGTTAAAAGCTACTTTAATATTAAGTTAAAAATAAGAGCTTTGAAAATAAAGCTAAAAAAAATATCAAATGTCTCCGACTTGATTTGAAAATCACCTCACAACAACTTCTTCATAAATTTTGTATATCTAGTTTTTATACATAAATGATTATAAATGTATAAGATAGGTTAGCCTTGAGTAGCTTGTATCTAGGGTTAATCTTGTAATAGAGCCAGCTATTCACAGCTGGCATCTTGTAATAGAGCCAGCTATTCACAGCTGGCATCTGTACTGGCATGTGCCAGTTTGGACTCAGGTTAACCTGCTATAGCAGGTAACCTCTCAGGCTCATATATAAAGCCTCTTGTAACTGTTCCTATTCATTCAATGAAAAGCAGAGTTTGAGATTGAGAAGTTAGTTACAATGCTCTCAGTTTCTCTATAGTTTTTACATGGTATCAGATTAACCTCCGATCCATGGCTTCCTCTCAGGTAACTCCTCCGCCATGATAAGCTCATTTTCTAATTAAGATCTTTTTAAAAAAATTGTCCAGCCAAACTTCTTTTAAAGAAAAAATAAGTCAAGCCAAAGAGAACCTTCAATTTTCTGTTGCAATTTTAACAGAAATATATGAAACTAGACCACACCTCAAAATTAAAGGAATGCAATGTGACAGACTAGCCAGGATCTTAGCACTAGATAGAACTTCTCCATCGAAGAGTTTTCTTCATTGGTTATAAAAGATTTTTATAAAAACTAAATTGATGCAAATAAATAAGTTAAGGGAAGAATCTAGTAAATGTCAGTGCAGACGTAGTTTCTAGTTCTCTTGTCTTTCATGTTGTGTTTCAATATTATTTTACTTCTGCAATGACTGCAAATTTTTGCATCAAGCAAAACTACGTACCAAAGACACATTTTTTATGGTACTGCTATAATAGGAACAGGCTTCTCGAAATAAACTTACTTTTCTCTTAATCTGCAAGTGCAAACATAATCCCACACAAGAAACATTTGTTGTAACTGAACTTCGTCTAAAGATATAACCTGATAAGTAGAAACAATATTAGAATGATACATGAACAACTTCGGTAGGACATCATAAGAATAAAAAAGGCAGTAATAACTGCTTAAACTAGCAAAAAAAGAAAAAGGAATACCAACCAAACCACTCAGTTCAGCCGTAACAGAATATTGTGCAGCATTGTCATCAAGCTTTTGCGATCGGTTAGCCTGGGAGAGAAATTGAAGATGAAGCTTAAGTAAAAAAAAAAAATTTTGCTGATTTTAACAGTGACTGAAACGAATACACCAGAAGGTTATGTGTAAAATCAATAACTCAACCTAAAATATTTGAAAAGTGGGAAAGAGATATGGGAAATACAATGGACCTCTATTAAGCAATAAAATATTTGAAAAGTGGGAAAGAGATACGGGAAATACAATGGAGCTCTATTGAGCAATGAATGTAAACATACAATAAATACAAAAAAGAGATTGGGATATCCGGTGTCTGCATATTATCATAATAAAAGAAAAAACTCTGACTGAAAAATTTACAGCTATCTTCTTTTATAGAGAAAAAAATAGTGGAATGTAAAAAAGGAAGAGGATATGGCATCCTCGCAAGTAATAAATAGTAAATACTATTAAAAAAAACACCTAGAACCTATCA
>Ga0315913_1003962_pt1 | contig 17863 bp, 12 predicted proteins | sample MpolsnodulesMG_FD_207736 | JGI IMG/M metagenome (GOLD analysis project Ga0315913, IMG submission 207736) | Medicago polymorpha root nodule microbial communities from Los Angeles, California, United States - small nodules | ecosystem: Host-associated > Plants > Roots > Nodule | place: USA... | reverse complement strand
AGGACGTCTGACAAATTCAGGGACTAAGTTGATATTTCGCATAATTGAGGGACTAAGTTGGCCGACGCGTGAAAATTCAGGGACTAATTTGATGGTTCACTCTAGTAAGAATCCTCTTCTTCTCCAGCACAAAACACTCGCGTCCAGCATGATTTCCAAATATATCTCTGCGTGAGTTAAGTCACGCACCACTGGCATGTGCGCGAGTTAACTCACGCATGTTGGCCGGTGGTCAGAGCTGAAGAACAAACGTTTTTTCCACTTTGGTCAGGTTTTTAACATTTAATTTACACGTTTTTAACCACTTTCACACGTTTTTTTTACCACATTAATGTTTGATACAAACTAGGTTGTCATTTTTACCTATAAATACCCTCACAAACTTCCTCTTTTCCTCACATTATCTCCTCCCACTCTCTCCCCCTCTCTCTCTTCTTCTTTTTTGCTTCTATAGTATCTAGACTCTTTATACCCCTTTAGGTATATACCAGTAGCTTTTGGAGGAAGTAGTGGTCCGTCGGGTTCGGGAAAAGGGCATCATCCCTTGAGGTAAAATTAGGTTTGCTTCCTTTTACTCGCAAAATCTTTTTACCGTGGGTAAAAAGAATCATCATGGGGGTATAAAAGGAACCAAATTTAAATTTACCTCAAGGGATCTTGATGTCTTTTTCCCCAACTGGACGGATCACTATTTTCCCCAAGAGCTATTGCTATATACCGAAGAGGGTGAAAATAACTTTTTACCCGAAGAGGGTAAAATATATGTATTAATTATTGTAAATTTTGAATGATATTAATAAAATGAGTTTTATATATATATATATATATATATATATATATTTATTTGTATTTATTTTTGCATTTATTTTATGTTTATGATTATGTATTGAATAAATAAATATTGAATAAATAAAATCAAATTTATTTTCTAATTTTGTATTTAATGAATAAATAAATTAGAATAAATATTGAATTAGAATAAAATCAAATTTATTTTAAGTGCATAAATAAATTAGAATATAGCAAATAAATAATTTAGAATAAAGTGAACAAATAATTTAGAATAAAGTAAATAACATAATTTGAAAATAGTAAATAAATTAAAAAAAAAAGTAGCTACTTTGCGCCACTTAACTTGCACTGCACAACTTAACTTGCGCCACTTAACTTGCACCACTCCACTTAACTTGCGCATCATTTTACACTTGCGTTAGTTAACTAGCGCCGGGGCATTTTGGGCATGGTTGCAGGGTGCGAGTATTTTGTGCTCGGGGAAGAGCAGTAATCTAATAGTAATTGTTGGAGATTGATATTTTTTTGTTTTAATAATTAATTATGTGTTGCTGTTTTCTGTCATAATTAAAGTGTTGCTTGTTTAATTTTAAATGTCATAATTAGATTGTTGCTTATTTAGTATGTAAAGCAGTCCTAGGTAAGGATACCTAGTGTTCTTAGGTAATGATGACTAGAGCTTAAGAGTAGTTTTAGTGCAAATTTTATGTTGAGTCTTACAAGCAAGCTTATAGCTTGACTCTATATATTTGTCGTGTATGCTTAAGTTTAATGTATCAAAGTATCTTAGCTTTTAGTACTTTGTTCACAAAACATTGTTGTCTTCTCTAACTTTTCGGTTTTTTTTCTTTCTTCTCCACCATTTTTGAACCTTAATTTTTCTGTCTTGAGCTTAGTGCTTCTGCTTCCTTTGCAAAAGCTAACAGTGGTATCAAGAGCCCCATTGATCTTAACGGGTCTGTGACGTTAGAAAACTAGTGTAAAACTTTGAGGGTGAGAGAAAACCAGCAAGAACACCTTCACAAAAACCTTTGCAAAAAACTTTTAAACACCAAAAATGGCTTCCAATAGTGGTTCTTTACCTCCACCTCTTGTGTTTTCAGGAGAAAACTATGATTTGTGGGCTGTAAAAATGAAGACTTATTTGAGAGCTCAAAGTTTGTGGGATGTGGTTGAAAAGGGCAGCAACCCACCACCTCTCCCAAACAACCCTACATTAACTCAAATAAGAAGTGGCAAAAGAAGGTAGAGCTCTTGCCATAATACATGCAACTCTACATGATGATATTTTTATCAAGATTTTGAATCTTGAAATTGCAAAAGAAGCTTGGAACAAACTGATGGAGGAGTACCAAAGAAGTGAAAGAACAAAGAAAATGAAAGTGCTAAACTTGAGAAGAGAGTTTGAAGCACTAAAAATGAAAGAAACTGAAACTGTTAGAGAGTTTTTTGACAGAATTTCTAAAGTTGTTACACAAATCAGATTGTTGGGAGAAGACATCAGTGATCAAAGAGTTGTGGAAAAAATACTGGTGTGTCTTCCAGAGATGTTTGAAGCAAAAATTTCATCTCTTAAAGTAAATAAGAATTTTTCTGAAATCACAGTTGCAGAGCTTGTTAATGCTTTGCAAGCTTCTGAACAAAGAAGATCTTTAAGAATGGAAGAAAATGTCGAAGGTGCCTTTTTGGCCAGCAACAAAGGCAAAAATCAAAGCTTTAAAAGTTCTGGGAAAAAGAAGTTTCCACCGTGTCCACATTGCAAAAAAGATACTCATTTAGATAAGTTTTGTTGGTATAGGTCAGGAGTTAAATGTAGAGCTTGTAATCAACTTGGTCATGTGGAGAAGGTTTGCAAAAACAAAACAAACCAGCAAGAACAACAACCCCGAGTTGTTGAGCACCACCTAGAAGATGAGGAGCAATTGTTTAAGGCTTCTTGCTATTTAGCATGTAGTAGCAATGAAACATGGCTAATAGATAGTGGATGTACCAATCATATGACTAACAATGTTAGTTTTTTTTTTTAAAGAACTTGATGAATCTTTTTACTCCAAAGTTGTCATTGGCAATGGACAACATGTTGAGGTCAAAGGCAAAGGAATTGTGATTGTTGAAACCCTCTCAGGTATAAAATATATTTCAGATGTTTTATTTGTGCCTGAGATAAATCAAAGTCTTTTGAGTGATGGACAAATGATGGAGAAAAACTATTCTTTGCATTTTAAGGATATGAAATGCACTATTTTTTATCCTTATGGATCTAAATTAATGATTGTTGAAATGAGAGGCAAAAGCTTTCCAGTAGAGTGGAAGCGAACATCCTTGCGTGTTTTTCCAAGTAGAGTTGAAGCAATTTTTTCTGCTCAAAAAAGGGGAACTTTGGATGGCAATTATGCTAGATGCAATATTGCTATGTTAGAGACTGCAAGGTATATTGAAGCTGCTAATTTTGAGGGTTGTAAAGTTACCATACAGGAGGAGAAAAAGATATAGAAAAGGATGTTGATTGTAATGTTGTTGATGCCTCTGTTTATGACTTGTGTGTCTTTCAAAATGAAAGTGGAGACCTCCTAGATTATGCAGAAAGCGACGATGTCAAGCCTGCATCTGATTGTGTTTTTTCATTTGGTCGTGTTGTGTCTGATTGGAATTCGAAGAAGCAAGAAAAGGTCACCCAATCATCAACTAAAGCTTGTGTTTCCGTTGCAACAGGTAAAACAATTTGGCCAATGAAGTTTTATCAGATGAAGGTTGGAAAGATGAGATCAATGTTTGGAGTTTTTCGAGAAAAATATCAAGGAGGAGTGTTGGAGTTGATATTTTTCTGTTTTAATTATTAATTATGTGTTGCTGTTTTCTGTCATAATTAAAATGTTGCTTGTTTAATTTTAAGTGTCATAATTAGATTGTTGCTTATTTAGTAAGTAAAGCAGTCCTAGATAATGATGTCTAGTGTTCTTAGGTAATGATGACTAATGCTTAAGAGTAGATTTAGTGCAGATTTTATGTTGAGTCTTACAAACAAGCTTATGGCTTGGCTCTATATATTTGTAGTGTATGCTTAAGTTTAATGTATCAAAGTATCTTAACTTTTAGTACTTTGTTCACAAAACATTGTCGTCTTCTCTAACTTTTCGGTTTTTTCTTTCTTCTCCACCATTTTTAAACCTTAATTTTCTGTCTTGAGCTTATTGCTTCTGCTGCCTTTGCAAAAGCTAACAGTAATAATTTAATTTAATAATTAACCAGAAAAGTGACAATGGCCATGTAAACTTACATATACAATCTGTATCCGACGGTCAAAATCAATAAATGCATCACGTTGTTATTGTGTAGAGTCCAAATCCTCTTGAGGCTCATTGCGTAACGCAGTTATTGTGTGGAATCCAAATACTATTGAGACTCGTATATCTTCAAGAACAATCATCAAGGGGAAAGAAGCAAAATTTCTAACGGGATTCAGGTATGAATTGTTATTATTTTTTTCTTTGAATTTTGCAAAAATAAGTTGTCATTTTGAACCAAATCCAAACCACCTGGCCAAGAAGAACTTGTTTTTCCCACGAGAGGCTTCCTTTTCTGCGTTTGATGAAACTCCTGGACTAGGAGATTGTAAAATTGGAGTTGCAAGTTTTACTGCAAGGATAAGTGTTGTGTTACCACATTTATAATTGCAAAACAAGGTAACATAGATTTACTAAGAATATTTAAATGGAACTTATTTATCAAATCATCGAGTTCAAAATGTACCTTTTGCCTCCGTGGAAGTTGTTTTTGAACTTGGCATGATAGTTTCACGGTCAGATGTAGAGCTCGACTTTCGCTCGCGGACTTTATGCTCCATATTTCCTTCACTATTTTGGTCACCTGCGATTACAAAGAATAAAGGAAAGAAATTGTGACCATGTCATAATGTTCAATACTACATAAAATTGTTTTCTTGATAATATAGAGTAACATTCTATTGTGTACTTGATGCATTTACCTTTGGTTCCTTTAACAAAATAAAGATACAAATCCTTGGTAATGAAATGCTATGTTCAATTTAATGTTTTCCCAATTGAAAAGTAGGAAGTTGTTAGGAGTTCTACGTTGGACAGTCTCGCATAAAAAAGGAGGCTTATAAGCCAATGTGCAATGAGTATTGAGTCATTCTATCTAATAGACTAGTCTTTTGGATTTGACTATTGTAGCATTTGATGTTTTCCCATTAAGAAGATTGACTTCTCAAAAATGGCTAATTATGAAGGATTTTGACCGGATAATGTTGAGTGAAGTGTCGTGGAATGAAAGCCCCCGAGGAAATCAGCTCTTGTACGGTAGTACATTGTTAGGAGTTCGCTAATCAGGAAGAAAAAAACACTCATAGGAGTTCAACATTGGGGAGACTCCTAAAAAGTGAGGCTTATTAGAAAATGAGTTTCCCATCTAAGACTAATAATCTACCTTTGAGAGGACTGACTTCTCGAAAAGGTTATCCACGAAGAAATCTAATCAGTGGAGGGTTCTTAAAGATTAATAAGAACAAATCCACCTTTTTATACTTTCCATATAAATTCCTTCAAATGAAAGAATTAGCATTCTCTAAAGAAAACATAAGCTTGAGTGGATTAGAGACATGTTGAATTTTCAAATTAAACTTCATCTTTTCTTAATTCACTCAGCCTATCAGAGCACACAAAATGTATAGGACTACAAGAGATTCTAGGACACAGACGCTTATCAGAAAAAGTTTCCTTTTGCAATTTCAGTAACAACTTTACCAGAACAGATTCAAAGGAACACGGCTGAAGACAAGGTCATTGTTCTTGCATTTTGCAATTTATAAAAGCAGCTAATAGTATGTATTGTTGGTGATTGGAATTATCTCTAAGTAGAATGAAACTACTCACACTAATTGTTGTAATTGGCAATGATTTCATTGAGTATTTATAACAGAAGTGACAGACATCACTAACTGTCACAAACCGAATAGACACTTGTTATTCTATACTTAGCATGAACTGGATTATGTCGCAACATGTATATGGTGAAATTGGAATAGATTATAGACATAGATACTTACTTTCATCAGGGATCTTCCAATAGTTATGGTTCAAAGCTTCGACAAAAGAAGACGATTGTTGGTCTTGCATCACTTCAAGAAACACAAAACAACTTAATACATTGAACTTGAATAGTACCAATAATTTCTCAATCAGAATGTGTGGGGAAACATAAACCTTACACTGATCAAATAAAGCATATCTGTAGTTTGGGGCTAAGCCAACCAAAAGCAGCTGGACTGCTTCTGCATCTCTTGTCATTGATACTGCAGCAGAAGCTTTTAGATTCTGTGTATCTAGCAGAATACCAGCAAGCTGAAAAATAACATATAAGCATAGAGTAATCTTATCCTAAGAATTATACAAAAAGTACTTATCGAGAAATTATCTAAGAATGCGATGAATTTACCAATAGTTTCTTCAGCACAGAATTCTGAAGTAGATCATATGCATCCTCACAGTAATTATCTGTGAGAACGGTGCATTGAGATCCAACCTGAGAATAAATTGAGACATAAAATTAATCATAATGCACGTAGTACATTGCCTCGGCATCAAACTACTTTTTCAAACCAATTCATCAATTACTCATTTGAACCAACCTCGTTAGTTGCGTTTAAGATATCTTGTCCAACCATGAGGACGCTCAGTTTACCAGTCACCAAAAGGCTTTCCATGTCCACCTGTAAACAATCTTCAACACCATATCAGCAAACTAAGTATAAGTCTGCTAAATTATATACAATGTCCATCAAACATCTTCAAGTGATCATGAGATACACATAATTTCTGCTTTTAATCCAACAAATTACAAAACCAATGTTTAAGGCAATAACAAATGGACAATAAATAGTCATCAAGGCAAAGCTCAAGGAGTTGAACTAAGAAGTTTAAAATAGTTTGATAAAGAGATACATGATTCAAATTCCAACTATTAACATAACATGCTAAAAACCTATATGGCACCTACACTTTAGATTGAAAATATGTTCGTGTCTGATGGAATTGGTGTGCATCAACACAAGTGATTACATTCAATTACTACCATTTTCTTAAATGATTACTAATGTTTACGTGTCATTGTCCTATCTGTGTCTGAAAAACTAGAGTAATCCCTCACAGTTTAATCACGGCCTAGCAATCCCTTACGTAAAAAAAACATTAAAGTAGTCCTTGATATTTTCAAACTGGGTACAAACTAGTCCCGAACTCATTATAACAGAAGACTTATTTGTCCTCAATTTGAAAATGTCAATGACTTATTGGTCCGTGAGAAAATTGTTATAGAACAAATTAAAACTTTACTCTAAAAACTAACATTTGACTATAAAAATGAAAAGAAAAGAAGAAATGTGACCTCATCAGTGAAGAGCAATGAAGTAGCATCAAGACCAGCATGATGAAACAACCATGCAGCTTGCTTAAGCTTACACATATCACCTCTCTTCACATTCATCACAGGCACCACCACAGTACTCACTTTTCCACCACCATCATTCTCTTTCTGTCTATAACCCAATAGCCACGCATGGCAAATTGCAGCCACCATCGACGCTGTACCTACACCACAAAAAATATCACTTTGCAACACTCCCAAAATCACCTCAAGAAAACAGAATTCAGTGCATCTTTGGTATCACGGTAAATTTGTCCATATCTTTTAAAAGCTACACTTTTATATCTTTTGAAAATTACGGTGGCTCGTAGTGATTATGATAAATTTACTCTGATACCAAATATGCAATTTCTTTTTCACTAACTGTTTGAATGCCCAGAAAGCACAATTTTGATTTTGACATTTGCATGAAGCTCTCCCTTCGAGAATCTATGAAACAGATTCCTCTGCTCTTTCAAAAATCCGTTGAGACTATACTCCTCCGTCGCTTCTTCTTCTTCCTTCGCAAAATTCTTCACCGGAGCTATCTTCTCCCACGAACATGTGGAAGAAGATATTGTTCTCCGGTGAGCAGATTCCACAAGGTTCCTCGGCGGAGAAAGAGGTAAAGATTCCTCCGGTGATGGTGCAGACAGTGCAGAAGGCTTGAAAGTTCTTCTTGAGTTATAATTAGGAGCTTGGATTCCCTGCAGGTGAGGTGCTGGAGAGGTTGAGGATTGGAAGCGGGATTTTCGTGGATGAGGCTGACGTGGAGGGAGAGAATCCGGAGAAGGTGGTGGCGTGTTAGTGGGGCTATTGTTGTTGGTGTTATTGTTAGTGTTGTTGTTGGGTTTGAGGATGTTGGAAAACCATTTGTGTACTGCTGTTGCAGGGGATCCATCCCCGTCTGATGAAGATTTGTTGCGTGTGTGTTTTGCTGTTTTTGATAGTATCTCATCACTGATTCCTTCTGCTGTTCTGTATCTGCATCAGATTATATATACAATGAAACTTGTTTAGGCGTTTTTCACTTTGATAGTTTGATCTTTGTTCCTTATGTATGTTGTATGAAATAAATTGAAATGTTACCTTCTGGCGGACCTAGTCCTAGAAAGAGCATCTGTTCGATCAGAAGATGGAAGGGAAGATTTTGACGGTGATGCAAAGCGAGGAGAACCTAATAGCCGTCCGGGAGATTCGCAACGTGAAGGAGAAGAAGCAACCACGAGTCTTGCTTCTTGCAACCATTCTTGTGTCAACCTTGCACTGTTACTCCTAGTACTATCATCGAAACCATCATCTTCCTCATCATCATCCATGTTCATACCAACCCCACCAGTGAGGTCATAGGTTTTCTGGTGAGTGTCTGCTGTCCCGAAAAACATGTCATTCATGAAATCTGTTAGGTCAGGTGGTGGTTCTTCCCTACGTAGTGTCTCTGCCATCTTTTTTTGTAGGTTTAGTGACCCTTTGTTCTCTCTTCCTAACCTTCGCTCCATTGATCAGAGATACTGATTTCTCTATGAGGTGGGTAAAAGGGATGATGAATGGTAGAAGTAGAAAACATACAAGGTTGATCACATTGAAGATATCAGTATGACTCTGTCTGTAAGAATTTTGCCGGCATTTGTCTTGTTCTCGATAGGTTTGTTAATCATCATATGGTAAAAATCAGGGGAAAAAACAGAAAATGTGAAGTATGTGACAAAACATAAAAGAAGTGAATAATGTAAAATTATGTAGAGTTAAACCACATCACCCTTACAAGTTGCACCTACACTACAATGTTTTCAACACACAATTATGTGTTAGCTTTAGCATTTTTGTGTATTTGAAAACATTATAGTGTAGTTGTAACATAGGCATCTTACACATTTTAAAAACTCTATTTTAATCTTAAAAACTGGTATATGCACGAATTTGGGGGGCCTTAAACACGATTAGTTTAGTCATATTCAGCCTGAACGTTATAACTTATATATATGTTCACATTCATATAAAAACATGTGTTGCTTTGGCCGGGTGGTTAGTATTTTTGTCCCTTTACTAAGGGCTGTGAGTTTGATTCCAAGGCATGTAATAATGTAGTGTGTTGCAAATGATAGATGGTGGGTAGAGCTTTCAAACATGGGCGGCTCGGTCCGTTTAGGGCCGGGCCTAACGGGCTTCGGGCTTTATCGGGTCTGGCCAAAAAGCCCAGTTTTGAAATGGGTTTAAAATATACTATCCGAGCCCGGCCTGTATTAAAAGTTACATTATTTTTTTTAAAAAAAATTACTACAAAATACTCCTATAAATTTTTTTATAAATAATATTTTTAAATAATGTCTAGCACAAAAATAAATTGTAAACATTTTCGTACAAACGTCGTAAACTAAAACGGCAAGAAAACAATTTTAAATAAATTAGATACGTCATTATAGATATTTATATTTTCGATCTTTAAAATTATAAATAACGAAACGAGTAAATATAATTTTATATTACATTAATATTTGTGTTAATTCATTGAATTTTCACTTTTACTTTTTACTTTGATAATCAACTAAGTAAAGAATTATTTGAAAAATATATATAATTTATAGGATTTTTTTTTGTTATGCGGGCTACCCGCGGCCCGTTCGGGCTAATAAACCCTATTAAAATTTGGGCTCGATATTTAAGGCCCAAACCCTATAATTAATCGGGCTAAACAGGCCGGCCCGTTTTGACAGCTCTAATGGTGGATTAGACTGGGGCGGATCCAGTGTGTGCTGACGGTGTGCACCTGCACACCCTGAACTTCCTAAATTTGCACCAGTATCCTTAATCTTTTTGCTTTCTGCACACCCTGGTTTCTTTATATTGCACCTTATAGCCAAACATTTGTTGATATTTTGCAAATACCACAAACAACTCTGTAAAAGCTGACGCAGGACAGGTTTTGACAGAGAGCATTAATTATTTTTTTTTCTGCAACTTGACTTTTCTTTGTAGCTTTTTAGTTTCCATTTTGGTTTATTGGCGTCAAAATGAAAAAGTAGGACGTGGGATTCGAACACATAAAATGCGGCACTTCTTTACTTTGCCTATATCCACCACTAAGCCATGTTACTTAAAATGCACATCAAATGGAAATTCTAAATATACTACTTTAAAATAGATTTTTGTACTTTTTTCTTTTTATATATTCTTATTTATTTACTTTTTCTTTAGAGATTATAACTATAATCATTATCTATCTTTTCTTTTGGCTAAGTAGTTTAGGAGTTAGAATTTCACCCTTTAAAGTCAATCAATAGAAATGTTTGTGTTCAAATCCCAACCAACGCTTTTGTCTAAAAAAAAAAACTCAACCATTGTATGTTTTGATGTATTACCTCTATCAACTGAGTAATGTTTACAAGTATTAGCCATTAGGATTATTATATATCTGGTATTACTCTTTCAATTTCCGAGTGCTAAATATTATAATGGTTTCCCCTAAAAAAATAATATTAGAACGGGATAAATGATGTTTAGTATATAAACCACAAAATTATATTGATGATATTATTTTTTATAATGTTCTAAATATTGTTGCGAAAGAATATTTAAAAAATTTAAAAGTTGAAATAATATTGACCTAAAATCAGCCAACATTATGCAAACTAAGATATCTCGAGGGACTAAACTGAACGACTTTTTTTGTAAAAAAAAATTGTAGGACAAAAATATCTATACCCCCTGATCCAGGGTCCTGGATACCCCGTTGAGGTGTTTACCATGTGATGTTTTTTCACTCTATTTCTTTGATGAAAAAAAAGTAACACCACTCTTGCACAACATTACATAACTTGAAGAATGATGAGCGTAATTTGATGAACCCTTGGGTGCTTTTGAATGCTTAGGTTCAGAGTTTCTTTATAAGTATGATGTAATATTCAAATTTAAATATATTTTGGTGGCCATTAACATAATATATCAAATGGCTCATAACACTCCATCAATAAAATTAAAAAATCTGTAAGTGAGGCAACACATGTGATTACATTCTTCTCTTTAATTTCTTTTTACTGTAAAGTCTCAAGGAAACCTAATTCAGTGGCCTCATTGCAATCTAAATCTAGATTTGCAGACCAGCAACAAACTTCTTGATATCGATCTCTTGAATTCATAAGTATATGCAACAAGACTACCCCACATGTAAGAAGGCGGTGCAGATTCAATTGGAACTGGAAGTTATAATGATTAATTAGATTCTATTAGAAAAGATTTATCCCAAATTCTATAACAAATTAAAAAGAATTTCAATTATCAATGGCTATTGAAATTGACGAAATCAATACATATTTGTATGGTGATGAATTTTTATAAACCACGCAAATTGATAGGACTGAAACCAACAAGAGAAGACCGACGCCAAGTATGGACGCACTGTTCAATCAACAAGAGAAGAGAAAGAAGACGCGATCACATGTGTTGCCTCCTTTAAGGATTATTTTAATTTGATAGTTGGAGTGTTATCAACCATTTGATATATTTTGTTAAACAGTTGAGATTTGGTGATGTTAACGGATCCTGTATAACTATGAACTTCCGTTTCAAATATGAGCATGCAAATTATTTTTCTTTTTGGATATGAAAAATTAAAAATCAATTTACCCATTACCCTGCTCCATCCCTACAAACTATCAAAAATATCAATTTTACCCTTTTTGGATATTTAACTTTTTTCGCTTCATTTTTTACCCTCACTTTCAATTTTTCTGAATCATGAGTTCACACTTACAAAAGATTTTTTTATAGGGTTGTGTTCACCGGTGCCCGGGGCACTGGTTAAGGTATCTAAAAATGAAAAAATTAAATAAAAAAAAGACACTTTTTAAACTTTTGAAGCCTTGATTGCACAATTTTCAATGCAAAAACTTCTACATTTGTTTTATTAACCAGTGTCCCGGAGGCACCGGTTAACATTTTCCTTTTTAATAGGCATCTATATTTTCGGTTTGTACTTTAATTTTTGGACAACAAAAATATTATTTTCCGGTTTATGTTTGTTTTACCGACAAACTTACTTTCGACGGGCCCTTTCAATATGCTATAACGATTAATATTGTATTCTTCAATGGGGCTTTCTAAGATTGTCCAATGGCTCCTTCTAAGATTTCGGAAAACATAAAATTTCTTTTCCTAACAAATATGATAGATTCTATTCCATGACCCATGAAATGAGTTAATTGTTTATGATTTTTTTTCCTTTCTTTGATTTGTTCTTTTCTTGCATTTTTTCTTCAGCCGTCACCCAAGTATAATATGATGGAATTGCAAATGGGTCTGTAATATTTTCTATTACTATTGCTGGAACCTGCTGCAAATGAACTACATCGGTATAAAGCCTTGCCTTTATCCACTCAAACTAAGATGATGCCAAAAATTTTGTTGTTACAAAGCTCTCTTTACCGGTCGCAGATGCCAAACTAAGATTTATGTTTGGCAAAGCTCTATTTGTTGATGCCAAACTAAGATTTATGTTTTCCAAAATCTTTGAGTATATTGTAAAACATTAATCAAGTTATTTGGGAACCAAACATAAACCGGAAATGCATCTAAATATTTTCCGAAAGAAGGACAAAAAAAACCAGAAATCTTTGAATATGTTTCGTAGTAGACAGAAGCAAAACGAAAAATGTTTAAAACTGAGTTTTGGGAAACAAAACAAATAGAAAAACTGAAAATATGTTTTTCGGTATGCGTTTCGGAATTTATTCTCTCTTTGCAAACCAGAAATCTCTTAAAATATTTGTTGAACAAATGGAAAAAAAATTACATGCAAGGGTAAAATGGGTAGTTTATAGGAATGTAGGGGTGAAAGTATAAATGTAAGGGTATTATTAGATAAATATTTTTTAAAATTATTATTCTTGACGTTTTTTGGCAGCTCCCGAGGCCTTTCTGTTTAACAGCTTAGATTAATGTATGGGCTTAGGCCTTTTTGTCAATACAATTAGTAAATTTTATAAATAGCTCAAATATATTAACACAGTAAAATATTGGATAATTTGGAGAAGAATGGACATGAATCTTGTAGGATGTCTTTTTTGCATCTTTCATTTATATTATTATTATCTTTTTTATATCCTAAGACCATCCCTAATAGAAGAGACTTAACTTCAAAGAACATAATACGTAAGAAATCAATATAAAATAACTGAACCAAATCGAACCAAACTATTTGTATTTTGAACCTAACTGAACTGTTATAATGGTTCGGTTATATAGTTCTGAATTGAACCATAACTAATTTTAAAAGAAATCAATATTTATTATTCTGAACCGAATAATTTATTTTAACTGAATTTTTATTATTAGTACTACTGAAAAAAAACATAAAAAAAAAACGAAATCAAATTTTTGAACTTTTTAAAATTGATCTGAATTGTTCTGAACCAAACTGATAAACAATGAACTATTCCGAATTGTTCCAAACTGAACTGTTCCGAACAATGAACCAAACAATGAGCGTTTGGTCTCTCTCTCTCTGTCCAACATTATTGATAGTTAGGGATGAGAATATGTGATAAGTGCCAGAAAGTAGTTAATTTCATGTTACATTTAAGGCACTTATGTTACTTGTTTCACAAGTTATCTAGGGAAAAGCCGAGAGAAAAGTGATAATTGCCCTATTACGCTTTATTTATCTTACTCTACCCATTTGTGCAGGAACTGAACTCAAGACACCAAGCAAAGAAGTAAAACAAAGAAAAAGTGCAAAGGTTAGCTCGCAATGGCGAGTGGAAGGCGAGTAAATTCGCCATGGCAAGTAAAAGGCGAGTAGATGGCGAGGAGTTCCAGAGAGCAAAGGTTCATAGTTCGCCATGGCGAACAAAACTACTTGCGAGGCGAGCTAAGGCGGCGAAATCTCCTCAGAGCTGACGTGGCAGAAACCCACTGGTGAAGGAACCACTACTCGCCATGGCGAGCGTTTCTACTCGCAAGGCGAGTTGAGACAAAACAGAAGGAGAAAAGAAGAGATGAAATGAGCAAGCTATGATGTCTCAATGATCTTGGAAATCCCTTCAATCCTTGTGCTCCTTAGGTTCTCTATGATTTTTCCTTGTTTTCTCTCCCTAAAGTGTCCTAGTAATAATCTCTGATATGATATGATGATCTCTCCCTCCTGAAATGAACAAATGGGCTCCTTAGGATAATCCTCTTATGGATTTGAATTGTTATTGAAAAATACCTTTTGAATCTAGGTTAGAATAATCCTCTATCAAATCTTTTGTTCTAGACATGGAATTTAGGTTTTGATAATCACTTTAACTATTGGAATCCAAAGCTTTTGTATCGTTGAATAGTTTGGGAAATCAACTATACAATGATACAATCGACGACTGAACGACTAAATAGAACTCACGACATCATTTGGGCACGAATGATGTTGCCGAGCAATATGTGATAATATCGATTGATAATTAGAATCCACAACACTAATCTGAGAATACGTATGAGTAGGTTGATGAAGTTTAATCCCAACATAGTTATTTCCCTATTAACTCTCATATCTTTTACAATTTTGTAGTATTATAGTTCATGAAACAAAACATCTTGAAACCCTAGCTCAAAACGATATCGATTGTTGAATGGCTTAGAATATCGCACCAGTCCCTGTGGAGACGATAACAAAAATACTTACTTTTGATACTATATCAATTACCATCCAATTTATACTTATCTTGGGTAAACTTTGAGAAATGCAGAGTAATGTACTTAACAATCTATGCTTGAGCAGTTTCCACATCCTCCACTAGCCCATCCCCCATTAGCATGGCCAAAATTGAGTTCCTCCTCGCCCATCTCTTCACACTGAAGTTGAAGTATCTCATGTTGGGGAAAATCAGAAAATTCTTCTTCAACTCATGTTTTAAATATAACAAACTTCATTGAAGTAAATAAATCATTATGATTCTAATATGTGTCATAATCTAACAAGTTTCATTAAGTATCATTTAGAACTGAATATTACAAATGCACATATATCCAAGAAACATGAATCTTCACAACATCAAGTGCTAAGAAGGAGTTAATAATTATTAGAACCACTCCATAATAAGATTAAAAGCATCTCATGAGCACTACAAAATTGAAGAACAAGATTGACCAATGGAATATGTGATTAAAAGCTGGTCCATGTCAATCTTACGAACAAAATTCTTCAATAAAGAACAACTTCTGAATAGACATCAGAAACACTTTAGAATTGCATATCAGAAGCACTTCATAATGGCTATATGAGAAGTTAAGATTAAAGCTTTTGAAGAAATGAATGAAGGTAATTATAATTGAGGTTGCATATCAAAATCACAAGTCAAGGGATACATGAGACTAAAACTCCAACGATATTTGCAAGTCTTGGGATACCTGAGATTGAAACTCCATTGGTCAAAAGCATATCAGAAAGGACTTCAAAATGGGAAATTCTAAAGACACCAAAAGGAACGATATCAAAAACATAACCAAATATGCACAAGAAGATCAAAAGCAAAGACCATAAGTTGAGAGGCATTGGACAACATCTAGTTTTAAGTTTTTCTTGATCAACAAAGCAAATCACAAAAGAACAAAATAACAGCTAGTTCCTTGCTTGCTCACCAAGATTGAAGCTCATATAGGGCATCATCATTAAAATGAAAGCAAACATCTCAACAACACAATCTGTCATCAAAAATATTTTCTATGAAAGAATCACAGGATCTGAAAAAGATCAGAAATAGAAAAGTAAAAATCTCTTGAAAGAGGACAGATTCATCTTTTAACTTGAGATTTACTTCTCAAACATTAGATAGTAATCACAAATACATTCAAACTACAATTATATCTTTGGAATATCTTTTATGGTGTATAAGAAAAGTTCAAATTTATCTTTGGGTGATCAGATTGAAATTAGAGAAACAAAAGTTCATATTCACCTTAGTATGACCAATTTGAACTTATATATATATATATATATATAGAGAGAGAGAGAGAGAGAGAGAGAGCATTTTGAGATCAAATTGATCCCTTCTATAATCAAGATCACAAGAATAATTGAGTCATCAGTTGTAAAGCTTCACTAATCCTATTTATGATATAAAGGTGAATTGTGTGGTAGCTAAAGTCTGAAGAGGCTATCCAAAACTTGTAAGGTCAGAAAAAAAATAGAAATTGTGCAGAATCTGAGAGGGTATTTTTGAATCTATATTGTATAATTTGATAGTCAGTAGGGATTATACTAGCCCAGTTAGGGAGAACCACTATAACTTTCTTATGTAAGTTAAATTATCCCTTAAATCATTTATTTGATAATTCAGAAGCAAAACACATTTATCCAATCTTTTCTTGTATCAAATTCATTTTGATACATACTTCATATATGAGCATCTTCTCAAGGTTAAGAAGCATCCAAAATTTCAAAGGGTCACAATTTAAAACCCTTCCTTGTGATCATTATTTTTACTTCAATTGGCATCAAAACTCTCCCTCTAAGGGTTTGAGTACCTAACAAGTGTTAGAGGAAATATTCAAGAAGAACTAAATGGATGATCAAACAATTCCACCAACATGCTTCATTACATAAGGAGGTTCTCAATCAAGACCACATTTCTTCATTGGGTCAAACTACAACTTCTGGAAAGGAAGGATGCAACACTACATCAAATCTCAAGATATAAGGATGTGGAGTATAGTCACTCATGGTGATTATGTTCGCATTGTTGCTCAAGATGATGAAACTTAAATTAAGAAGCCAGAGACACCTGGACAATAGGATAACAAGAAAGAGTACTCTTCAATGCAAAAGCTCATCTAATCTAATCTTATCATTTAATTTAAAGTGAGTTTTAAATTCATTTCTCTAATTCATGACTGAAGTGTAGAAAATATTTTTCTAGAAAATGTTATCAAATAATAAACTTGTTGTGTTTGTGCAAATCACATCAAAGTCTTCAAAGTATCATGAAGCAGATTTGGCAGTATATATATGTTTGATCCAACATACATAAAATAGCGGGAGTGAATTTAAATTAAATTTTAGTGTAATACAAGCTTCGGAATTTCTTCATAAAAGTTCTAACAATTAAGAAAGAAAAGGGAATGGAAGAGAGAGACGAAGTTCTAACATTTCACTATTATTTTTAATGATCATGTGTAAAAGTTTAATCGATGTCCAAAATGATGTGTTAAGTATGTGATCATCTAAGATATTAGGTCCAAATGGACCTATACAAACACGAGTCCATGTTAAAAATCAACTCAAAATATATTCTCAAAATCAAAGTTCAAGCAAAACGCATGGAGTGAGCAGAAGAATTAGGATCAAGATAATAATAAAAATTACAAACCATGGAGTTGTTCCTCTCAATATTCAACATTAACAATCAACAACGACCAAACCTTTCAACCTCAATTTTCTCAAACATTTAATCCCTTCACTCTTTCTTTTCTCTCTTCCCACCAATTTGCCTTTTTCTCTTTTTGCCATCCCTTTCATCCTCTAGTGTTTTTCAATGTGACTTCTTGCTTCGAAGAGATTATTAGAGCCACCTCTTTCAGTTTTGTTTCTAAATTGCAGTGGAACTTCTCATGTGAAAAATCTATTATATGCCTCTGTTTCCTCTGGTTCCAAAATAAGATAAGGCACAATATATAATTC
>Ga0315913_1003954_pt1 | contig 17871 bp, 6 predicted proteins | sample MpolsnodulesMG_FD_207736 | JGI IMG/M metagenome (GOLD analysis project Ga0315913, IMG submission 207736) | Medicago polymorpha root nodule microbial communities from Los Angeles, California, United States - small nodules | ecosystem: Host-associated > Plants > Roots > Nodule | place: USA... | reverse complement strand
TGGAATGTCTTGTGAATGAAGGTTCTTGGCCATAATTTGAGGTTGAGGTAAAATCTAATGGTGGTGGAGTACCTCCAAAGACTTTGACGCTAAAGTGAGTATAAGTTTGAGATAGGTTTTTGGGTTATGTACTGAGGTATACTTGGAATCTCTTGAAATGTATGATCTTCTGTTTCAATAAGAGGACCTACCTTAGTATTACCCCATCACCCACCTCGAGCTTATTCTAACTTGAGTGTCAAAGTATTCTTAGGTAAACACCCACCTTCAAACTTCACCTACCCCCTCATATTTTTATTTTTTTTGTCTTTCACACCGGTTTCCGACCCACCAAAGGTGGGCGACTAATCCGGCTCGTGCGTAGAGGCATGCGCACTGGCCAAGTGTTGTTCCTCCTGGAAATCGAACCCGGTATTCCCCGGGTACGTCCTTGGAAGGAGCTCCTTGCCACTGGAGCCCAAACAACTTGGTTTACCCCCTCATATTTTAACCAACAACATCCATTCACATATAATATCTTTCATCAATCCACCATCACTATAAGATATCTCAACTTCATGAGTCTTGTTCATAACAAGAAGTAAACCCAACAGAGAGAAAAAAAATATTATCTTAGTTGGCTAAAATTAAAGCTAATAGATTCTTCAATATTTTGTCACCTACCGAGTGATCTTGATAATAATTATTTGGTATTTCTGTAATTTGATTTTATGAAATGAAAATGTCATTATAATTTATTTTTATTTTTGAACGGTAAGTAATAGGTGTGGGAGGAAAACAAAAGTTTTCTATTTAAATTTGAAGGTCATATAATAATATATATAAAATTTAGGGATAAAACTTCTTAGGAAATGAAATATATTGTTAATGATATGTAATACTGTTTTCTACCACAGCTCTCCTTTTATCATTCAAGCATTTAATTTTTTATAATGTTATTTTTAGCATATGATAAAATTGATATAATTTCTATTTAGTAACATTAAGGTTACAAGGAAAGTAAGAAGATATTCGAAAGGCTACAAAATATTTTTGGCCAAATCGGAAGAGGCTTTTTATGATATTGAGGGGTGTTCAAAAAATATGGTTAACCTTAACCAAATCTTCAACCATATTTAAAAGTCCAACCCATTTAATAAAAAACCAAACCAGTCCATTTAACATAAACCGGTTTACCATTATTTTTGAATTGGTTCAGAACCGGTTTATTCAAGGCCAAGTATTAAACTCTGAAAAGCCAATATTCCAAATCACAATGAAACCAGATTCCAAAATCAAAAACGCGTTTCACAAATCACTTATTTTCTTAATTTTCTGAATCCTTTATTTGCTAAATCTCCATTTCTCTTTTTCTGCAAATTGCTTCTTGGAATCACGTCTTACAATTTGCTTTCTGAACCTCTAGTTCTTCTCTTCTGCAAACGTTGAATCTCCTCCGCCGTAATCATCCTTGTATTCCACTTCTAATCAATTTAACATTCAATTCATTTAATCTTCTAATTTCAATGCACAAGAATTTTAGTAGATATTATTTTTTTGGCTTTGCATATTAGGTCCCCTAAATAATTTCTAAGTTTCATCTTGGTTCCCTAATTAATAAAAATTTCATTTTGGTACCTTAACTCTTACTCTATTTGTCAAGATGGTCCCTTCCCTCAAATTTTAACCATTGTTATGATTGCTTGAATTGCAAGAAACAAATATAGCTGCGCTAATAATGTCAAGTGCTTCAAGAGGCCAATTTTCTGCTTATTATTAAAGGTGCATTAGCAATGTTTCTTTAACTTGCGTATACATAAAAACAACTTCTTTGCGGTTTTCTGACTTCAAAGAGGAGGTATATACTTCAAAGGAACTCCACTATATACCACACATACATAATTAGAATAGTGATGATAAAAAATGAAAGATCATATGAGACATATAAACCAATTAAACAAGAACCAAGTAAACATGCAAGGCCACATATAAACCAATTCCTCAAAATTACTATTAAATAGTTTTAGCTTCCTTGAGAAAGAAAACATAATCAAGCTTGATTCCTTAAATAATAAATACTCTTGGAGGAAATTTCAATGCAAATAGCAGAGAATTATGTGCTTAAATTTTGACTATGAACAGAAAACATGAATGCATATAAAATTTGTATTCAAACGAATTGTTATATGAACAGGTTAATTGGCTATTTTATGCTATCTATTTTGAATACATCTATGTTTCAAAAATTTGTTTACTTCTTGACTGTTTTTCATATCCATGTGTCAAGTGGCAGGGTTGTTGCCTAATAAACTGCAAGTTATTGTTTAGATCAGATACCAAATCTGCAACTGTAACTTTAAGAAGAAGCAGAAAACTGGCCTCTTGAAGTAAGCACTTAACATAACAGAGAATTAGAAGGGGTTTAGGGATTTGAGATTTGAGATACAAAACTGTTTTTGTTCTCCAATTCGGTTCTCTACTCTACTTTCACTTTAGTCATCGTGTCACGTCATTTACCTTGTCAGCCCAAAACATTTGTCACCTCATCAGTTAACAGAAGTTGTAAACGTCATAGACTAAACTAATAACAGAAGTACATATCCAGAGACTATTTTGTATTTAATCATGAGTCAAATATCTTTATGACAACAAGATGCAAAGTTAGGAACCAAAATGACCATTTACCCAATAAAAGTAGGAAAGATCTAAAATTCAATGAATAGCAATTAAAATAATAAGTTCATAAACAACGGAAACTCATGTAACAAAAAAAAAATGAAGCACTTGACACAAAAAATGTGAAACTAAAAACAATCCTTCCCAAAAAAGAGAGTTGTTCTAACAAATTTTTTTATTTATATTGACTTACTCATTTCAGCATGCCATTAAGCATTACTTAATTGGTATTACCAATTATCTCAATACATATGAATGCAAGTAATATAGTAAGGTGACATTGGAAATTCGAAAAACAAGAGGGGAAAATCTTAGACATGCCAAATGAACATCAAATTTGAGTTATCCCTTGAGAAGGAACTTTTGCAGCCAAAAAGCAGAGTACTTGGGATATCTTTTCAAATTGTTAACAAAATCCACATAAATGATTCCAAATCGTACTGTGTACCCTGCATCCCATTCATAGCTGTCGGAAAATGACCATGCATAGTAGCCTTTCACATTTGCACCCTCTCTACAACAAAAGGGACAAAAATTTACCATAATCAATCAATTCTTTCTAAGAAAAGGGGTAGCATGACTCTTCCCTATGAAAATATGCGAGTTCGATTTTTAGAGTCGTTCCTTTCAAAGGTAGTCCAACAATCATTAAAAAAAACCCTAATATTTTGCTGCCTACTCGAGAATTAATCTCATAATTAACCGGTCCAAAGAGTCTAAATTACAAGGATATCTTTCAGTCAAACATCCTAATTACAGTAATTTAACAAAAAAATTGAGTTTAAAGGATATTTCGCCAAATAGGTGTTTATTGAGATTTTTATTTTTTTGAGGAATTTATTGAGAAATTCTTAGATAATATTATAAAGTAATATAATATAGTGAAATAGAATTAGATAAACTTGTAAATCTAGGGCATACTCTTAAATCTATTACTCTTTGCAAGAAAAATGAAATTGATTTGTTCATACTTTATTGCTTGAAGGAGGAATTTGAGATGGCTATCATGGAATCTAATCCTAATACCATCTTTACGGGCTAAGTTGACTGGTATTGAGTCATTCCTTGATTGACCAATGCCTGAAACATATTCACAAAACAAATAATCTAATTAAAACACTCATTCAATTGAATATTTAGTTAGCTAGATGTTTTTTTTATGGTCCGAACATTTAGCTAGCTAGTGTTAATTAATTAATTATGGAAAAACTAGTTATTGCATCAATCTATCATGGAAAAAAAAATATAAACATATATTTACCATTTTCAGTAATGTACACTGGTGGATTCTTGTATGTATCTTTAATGTGTGTTACAAGATGATGAATTCCCTTCGGATAGACGTATAACCAGTTCAAATCCGTCTGCATAAACCATAAAGTTTTGTTTCACTAAATAGCAAAGGCCCAAAACAATATATGGTATTATTTTATTTTTTTTACAATTTTATTCATATATATCTATAAAAAAAATACTATCTACATGGGTTGGTTTTAAAGTACTGTTTACAACTAAAGTTGATTCCATGATATAGGGTGCGTTGATATGATAAAAGGTAAGTATTTGACCGAACAACACAACATATGATAAACTATTTTTTTGTTTTATACGATGTTTGGTAAATAAAAAATTTATTTTGGTATTTTAAACAATTTATACTTGCAACAAAAAGTTGTGTTGTGGTTTAATGAAAGACAAAAATCTCAGTTTTTGTCTTGTCTGTTGCCCTAGTTTATCTTGTCCTCAGGGCAGTTTTACAATCAAAATCAAATATGGTATAATTGAAGTAGTGTTGTCATGTGTGTCTTTTTTAGCAAGCTAACACACCAATAATGGTTTAAAAGACATCTTCAACCATGTCCACAACCGCATCACAATATAGCTACTGTAGCTTCATAGGTTGCATTTGTTTGTGATTTTGTTAGAAACAAATGGAAGAAAAACATTGCTATATGACATGAAAAATTGCTATATGACATGAAAAAATTGGTGTACATATGTAAACCAAACAAAAACAAAGAAGCCAAGAAAAACAACACATAAAGAAATTGCCACAAAAATAAAAGATCATACCGAGGAGCCAATAGCTACACCATTCTTCATTGCTGTGATCAAGAAAAAAAGTTAATGCTTGTGTTTTTAATTAGTTCAATGTTAAAAATTAAAATACAACAGATTTTTTTTATATAATGGCTTATTTTAGTGGACATTTTTCCATAAATACTTACGAATGAGGTTTGCTTGCATATCAGTGAAGTAGGTCATGTTGATATGGGTTGGTGGAATGCTTTGTGCATAATATGTGGTGTAATAATTCACACCGAGAAAATCATAGGAACCTTTGATAATTTTATATTCTTCTTTTGTGAATTTTGGGAGTCTGTTACCTAGGGATGATATCATTGATTGGGGATAGTGACCATATGTAATTGGATGAGCAAACCTGAAAAATAAATATTAAGTTCAATCATATTTTGTGGCAAAAAAATAAAAAATCATCATACAAATCAAGCGATCAATGTTAATTTCATAAAATGGTCATTGTTCATTATAGTAGGGGTGGGAACAAGTCAACTAACCTATTTTTTTTAAGGACGAACTTACATATTTAAAGTTTAGTCCGGTTTAGTTTGTTTGATAGAAAGGTTAAGCTCAAACTTTTTATAAAGCCTATTTAATTAAATAGGCTAAGCTAAAACTTGCAAATCTATTATGCCTATCAAGCCGACCTATTAAACTTTTTATATATAGTTTCTCTTTCATTATTAATATTGTTGATTTTTTTTTTTTTACAAACTCAAGTCTTCGAATGATTTGGTTATTTAGCAGCAGATATATTGGTGTGATTAGACCTTTGTAAGATTTCGTTACTTAGTAGCAGACTTATCCGTGTGTTTTAGGTTTTTATAAGATTTGACCTATTTGGTAATATGCTTATAGGTGTGGCAGTGCTTTAGCGTAAAATATATTTTTAAATAGAATTTCAAGCTTCTTCGGACCTTTAAAAAGGGAGAGTAGACCTTAAAAATGAGTCTATGATAGGTATAAATGTCAGGCCTATAATTTTTGAAGTAGGCAAAAATTAGGCCTTACAAATCCCTGTCCGGCCTATCCCATTTCCACCCCTCCTCATTAGTATCATTTAAATTAATAATAATCTTCTATGCCTTATTTTTTAAATAAACGAAAAGAAAATTAGGTTCCATAGATTATACATACCATCCAAATAAAAAGTCAAGTGCTCGACTTGCAGCTTTGTGATCGGCAACACTATTGGAATACGGTTCATAGTAGTGAGTAATTAAGGTAATTCCAATTTTTCCATTTTGATGAGCCTATGGAATCAAACATAAATTTCATCAATCAATTATATAATAAACACAAGAGTTACCTATAAATACATTTTTAAGAGCATATCACGCATTTGATTGACTATATGCATTTTGACTAATAATGATTTTGGTCAAAGTACCTGATATTTGGCCTTGTACAATTTGGCTGCAGCAGCATGAGAAAGTATAAAGTGATGAGCAACAATGTAGGGTTCTGTAGTTGAGTCACCAGTAGAGCAATTTCCAACATATTTAGAGCATCTTGCAGGTGGAGAAGTGCCTCCATGGTATCCATTAATGGTGTAGGAAACAGGTTCATTAAGTGTCACCCAGTGCTTAACCCTATCTCCAAATGTCTTGAAGCAAAAGTCAGCATAGGCTTCAAAATCCTTTCTATTTTAATCATTAAATTTAGAATAGGTTAATATACTAACTTTTTTGTTGTTATCTTTAGAGAATATTAAATTTAATAGGATACAATTATTTTATTTTTGTAATAATAGGGTGTTACTTACACTACTTTAGGACTTAGAAATCCCTTATATTCATCTTCAAGAGCTTGTGGAAGATCCCAATGAAACAATGTTACAAAGGGTATCAAGCCTGCCACCGTATATTTAAAAAATTTAGTTCACATATAGTTGTCGATTTTTTTTCTTTTAATATTTATAAATAAACTAAATAAAAAATTGATCATTGAAATAGTGATTATATGAGGTGTTTACCATTTGCTAGGACCTCATTAATGACATTATTGTAGAATTTAACTCCCATAGGATTGACTTCCCCCTTGCCCTCTGTATATGATATGATACCATTGGAAACTCAGTATCACTTAAAACATATTAGAATGAAATTAAACTAAAGAAAAAAAAATTGTCAAGAATTTTTTTATATAAAAAATAAAATAAATGAAATCTGTCTCCTAATCAATCTTATAGTGGTAAAAGAATTAAAGACGTTTTCATCTATTTCCGTAAAAATCGTGTAATATTTTTCCATAAAAAAATCATGTAATAATTCTTTTATGTGTTTTTTTTTTGAGGAATTTCTATTTTTCCATAAAAAAATCATGTAATATTTCTTTTTTGTGTTTTTTTTGAGGAATTTCTTTTTGTGTTAACATCGGATTCCTAGGAGAATTTGGCTTTATTAATCAAGTTAAATGTTACTTGGAAATATTTTTATCTTACTTGGGAATATTCTTGACCATGAGATGGAGAATCTGTATGAGTCCAACCCAATTTCTTTCATAATCTTTATGTCACTCTACAAAATAATTGAAGCATGTTTATTTTATTTTTTATGGGAAAGTAAAAAATTTATGAATTATAGTTATTTTCCTCAAAAGACTAAGACAAAAACGGTTGAAAATTTTCAGCAAGCGTACCTTGTATCGATGATAAAAATCAGCTCCTACATTACAACTACTATGGTCCCCAATCTTTTCTGCTCAATCAAGAGGGAAATATTATTTTTCGGTAATGTGGTCCATGAGCTCAAATATTCGATAAACAAATAAATATATCATTTCATCTATCTATAATTAAAAAAGAATTAAAATAAAGACATTAATAAATAGAGTAACCTGGATGTTGTTTAGTGAAGGTGTCCCATACACTTGGTCCTCTCCCATCTATATTTGAAGCTCCTTCGACCTGAAAAAATTGCATAGCAAAAGGAAATAGTAAATGATTCTTGGTCCTCTCAAATTTTTTTTATCATTTTTTCTGAAGTCTTTAATCTCAACCCTTAACCAACTTTCCTCCATTTTTTTTTCTTTCAAATTCCATGTTTTAGGGTTTAGATTAACACGTTATTTCCTCTCTTTTTTTTTTCTTCTGAAGAAAATCGTAATCCAAGATACACATAGTGACAAATAACAATCTAAAAGATAGATTGCAATATAGGCAGCAACCAATGACAGTCTTGAGCATCAAATCGTTGGCCTCATATGTAAATGCACGTGCGGCCGTGCATTTATGTAAAATTCATACTTTGCATGGGACACTTAAAATCTCAGGGACGGTCCTGACCACAACTTCAAAATATTATGGTTTTGATGTCTAAACGGTATCAACATGGCCACAATTGAGTTTGTATTAGTCACATTTCATGGTTATTGTATGTGATATAATCGTGATTGTGGTTAGGGTGAGAAGTTAAAGAGTGGAGTGATAGGAAGGTAAAGAATCGAATCCCCATTATATGGATTATTCTAACAATACTTACAAAATTAGCATTTGTTGTTTAAAAAACTTCTTTTCAGAAACAATGTTTTGCCACTTTCAAAATTTCTGAAAATGTTGGACCTGTTTTAATACTTTTTCAAAGAAATGGTGACGAAAATATATGATTTGCATTCTAGTTATTTAAAACAAACATCGAAATCACGGGAAATATAGGGTTGAGCTATGCTATGTATAAACAGGCAAAATAAATTGAAAACTATGTAAATAATGGAATGCATTGTTGCTAACAGTGTGGTGGTATGAACCTGGTAAGCAGAAGAACCAATTCCAAAGAGAAAATCAGAAGGAAAAAGGGTCCTGTTGAATGAAGCAGCATAGTGACTTGGATGCACGTTTTGTGTTGCAGTTCCAGTGACAACAGCCAAAAGGGCACAAGAAAAAAGACAGAGGAGGGAAGGACCTATAGCTTTCATGGCTGCAGATTTTTATGTCCAAAGCTGTAGTAGAAGTGGCATCTATTTAAATGCTAGGAGTGGACCATGAATTTTTAATCAGCTTATGGGAAACGGTTAGAGTAAAAAAAAGATGGTAATTTAATTTGTAAAGTACATTGATAACTACACGTGTCGTTAAAACTAAGAATGAATTTGCGAATAAATTCACAACACTTGAGAAATCAACAAGAGAAAATCTATACACAAGCGGAAGCAGATCCACAATAGAAGCGGAAAAAATACAACTCATAAAATAACTGTGGTTTGACACTTCGTAAATACATCCACAATTTTCGAACACAATTTTTACAAGGATAAAATTACAAATCCTATCATACCATTCTTGCACAAACAAAATTGGAAACCCCATCAATTACTAATGCAATTTTTACAAACTTGCAAACTCTCTCAACTACAAATTTTGCAGGGAAAAATTGTAAATTCACTCATGACAAACAACTAACCAAGCCCTCCCAATAGACTGAAGTAGTTGCGAAGAAAATTCAAATTAACTCTTCATATTTATAATAGAGAAATGTTGTGTATCGCGAGATAATTCGTCGGTGCTATATCTAGCGAGAAATTTTCTCGTGAATGCATCACGATGGCAAACTTCTGTTCTAACAAAAAAAGGCTAGCACTTATCATAAATGTCGGTGGTTACCATAATTTAAGGAATTGCCTTCAAGTGCTCGTGAAACATTCGGGAAGCTTGTTTTCGCTGAAACAAACATTTCCCTTATAATAACTCTTCAATATGGTACTTTGGATGAATAACATATTCTCCTTTGATCTAAAGTCTCACATTACTTCACTTATCATCAACATCAATTTCAAAGAATAAAATATCATTCTAACGACTAATATGCACACAACTTTTCAACCTTCTCTTTTTGATTATATAATTCTCCATGAATTTTGGACTATGCATTGTCAATTAAGGCTAGAGAAGTGCATTCTCTCATCAAACAAAGAAGCATCGATCTTCAATGTAGCTAAATACACATTTAAAAACAATAAGATGGAAACTAGCCAATAACACCCCAACTTTTCAAAGTGCAAGCAGTTTATTTTTTTAACATTACACTGGAAGTGGAAATATTCCATCTCGTCCTTTGTCATATGAAAACATATATAAATATTTTCAAGACTAAATTACACTAGGGTCCTTTAAGTTTGAGGTTTGTAACATATTGATCCTTTAAGTTATTTTGGTCACACATAAGTCCTTTAAGTTTAAAGTTTGTAACAGATTGGTCCTTTAAGTTATTTTGATCACACATAAGTCCTTTAAGTTTGTAAACGTTTTCAATTTAGTCGTTATGTTAACCAAAACGATGATGTGGTAGAAGGACTAAATTGAAAATGTTTACAAACTTAAAGGACTTATGTGTGATCAAAATAACTTAAAGGACCAATCTGTTACAAACTTCAAACTTAAAGGACTTATGTGTGACCAAAATAACTTAAAGGACCAATCTGTTACAAACATCAAACTTAAAGGACCCCTGATGTAATTTAAACAATTTTCAAAATAAAACCTTGAAATGAGTTTGAAACAAATGTTCACGCAATGTAACTTAAATATAAATAAATATCATACATATGCGTTCCCTCGACAGAAGATATAATATGAAGGCTCAAATATAATACTCCATTCGGTCCTATTTGTAAGAAAACTTTGACTTTTTAGATTCATTGAATAATTGATGTATCTTATCTAGAATATAGACCAAATAGATCATTTATGTAATGAATCAAAAAAGTCAAATATTTTTTATAAATAGGACCAGAGGAAGTACAAACTATTCGAATAAAGCACTTAATAAAATTAAAGAAACTTTCTTTCAAAAAAAAATTAAAGAAAATTGAAATATCTGCCCAACCCTTCAAAAGTAAAAAACCTTCCCTCGACAGTCAAGACAAAAAGGAAGTCTATTACCCACCAAGTCATCAATTATATAGATAGCCCAAAATACAAGGCTCCAAAAGGAATATGCTAAACCTAGGTGTACTAAGCAATAAGTCCCATGTCTAATAACCAAGGGAAACTCGAACAATAAATAACACGGGTCACCACCACACTCACCGGATAACTCATTGAAGATACAACACTACCAGAATCTCCTCCAAAAACTCCTACATAGCTAACAGACACTATAAGTCTACCCCAAAGCAGCTAAAGTCAAGAGACCCTATTGTTTCTCCCATATACTCAAGAGAAATGATATTTGAACAACCATTTTTTAACAACTTTTATCATAAGTGTCTATCTCATATTAACATTATCCTTTTACTTTCTCTCTCTATTGTTTTGATTTTTGCATCAATACCTTATTTTCTTTGTAAAATTTTGGTTGTCACAAAAGTTTTCATATAAATAGATGTTCAAATAACATAAATCTATACTCAACTATAAGCTAGGGTGTTACAATCAATAAAATCGAGTATAAAAATATTTCACAACTATAACACTTAAATAAAACAATTAGTGTTCCTATTATAAGAGATATAAAATTTTAGAAATATCATGTAAGACTCAAATCTTAAAAATATACTACCTATGGTCCTATATATATATAAAAAAAGTTTGATCAACAAGAGCTAATGTATCTAAATCAAAATTTAGACCAAATGCATTAACTTTTGTTCATGGAACAAAACAAGGAAAAATATGCATTTGATATATGTGCCCCGCGCATGGTTTTAAAGCCATGCACCCTTGCGCATGGTGCCACACGTCCCGCGCATGCTATGTGAGGATTTTTGTAGATTTAAAGCATCCTTTGACCCATAAATATTCATTCAGAAACTTAATAGTTCAAATGCACAGGAATGCGACCATAACATCAAAAACAAATGTTTATCAACCCCTTCCACTTGTTCTTGTGAATGTTTAATTTTCATTTTTCTTTGATTGTGTATTTAATTACCATCAGTAACTAAAAACAATAGATTAAAGTTCAAAGATGAACCTCAAATATTTAATTTGTTGGATTTTTTTACAAGTGCATGACAATTTCCTTTTTCTATACTATTTAAATTATGTTTATTTTATAAAGATCGTTCCTAATTCCTTTGACTTCCTTTGTTCTTGAATTGATCCTAGGTTAGAACTTCTTGTTCATTTCTTCTTTCTAATTGGATTATTTATATATAATTTACTGATGAGTCAATAATTAGTGTTTTTAATATAATATTTGAGTCCGTTTTATTTATATTTGAGTTTGTTTTATTTAATATTATTTCCCTTTTAGAACTATTTTACTTCAATTGCAAGTTATTATATTTCAGGAACAAATATTCAAAAGATTTAGTCTTGGAGCAAAATAAAGGGAAATTGGAGCTGATTCATGCCAAAAATATGAAGATCTCATACAAAAATATCTTGTGCAAAAAATTGAAGATCTGGTACAAAAATATAACAAGTGGCGCGCCCCATATTGCCCTTTTGCTGCTTTTGCTTCTTCGATAAGCTGCCTATTTTAGTATTGCTGACCTAGAGCCCATGGTTTCTTGTGCAACACTTTAGTGATTTAATTCTTGGGGCTCAAGTCAATGTTAGACTATAAATAGAGCAGCCATCTAGTTTGTAAAACCATTTTTTGTTCTTGGAATTCAATAGTGACAATTGTCTTTCTTAATAAAAGTTCTTTATTTTATTTTCTTGTTATTTTATTTATGTTCTTCTTCTTCTCTTCTATGACTACGATGAACATGAGTGAGTAGACTCTTCTTGTCTTGGGATTGTTGGATAAGTTTAATGACGTAATCCTAATATAACCAAGCCTCGAACCCTAATTTCATATAAATCTACTTTCTAATCTAATTTCACCGTTTTTATAATGAATTAACAAATACCAAACTCATAAAGCGACAACGGAGAGTTAGTATTTGTTAATTCATCATCACAAATATCAATTCATAAAGCGACAACAAAGTTTTGATATTGGAACAAGTGAAATTAGACAAGGATTGCAAAACACGAGAATAGTCTAGCAAACCTTGAGACACATAAAGTTTCGTTCTTCAAGGATTCTAATAGCAATCAACCATGAGAATAGGCATGATTGCTAGAGGAACACATTCAATGACTTCGAGAGAAGCTTTGATACGCTTAAGAGAAACTTGTCTTTAGATAGTAGGTCCAATATAAAGTTTAGGTTTAAAGTTTGTTTGTGAAGGGTTTGTCATCAAGACAACCCAATAATCCCAAGGCGCTTTTTATTATTATTTTCTTTCATTAAAAATCAAACCTTTTCAACTGAAATCTCTTTCTAATCATCAATTAAAACTAATCAAATTAATCAACTCCTTGTTGGAATGATACTCTCTTTTTACTACTTCGGTAGAACCGTGCACTTGAGTCCTTCAACGAGAGATTGGAAATTCCTATTGTATGACTAGGTTTAACATTCTCAAAGTCTGGTGAGAATATAAGTCCCTACTAGCACTAGTGGAGTAATATTTCACGAAGGGTCATATAACCGAAGTCGGAGTAGGTATTACTTTGTTAGACCTTGTAAGTATAAATTTTACTATTTTTAATTATATTATTAGTCAATTGCTTAGTTGAAAACAACAATCATTGTGGAGACGATAACTTGCTACTTTGTTATTACTTGAAATGGTTTGGTACACTTGCCAAATTTTTCATCATTATCTTATGTACTATTTAGAACCTTTGTAGTTAGGTCATGTGAAATTGTTTAGGAGAAGAGCGAAAATGAAAGAGAATATAATTAAAGTGCTGTTTTTGGAACTCAATGAAATATTCAAATTTAGTTTTGGATGTTAGAATACTATCTTATGGATGATAAGAAAGTGTCATAACATATGATTCTCTATATAGCTATAAACTTTTATCAATTTCAATGATCTATATATGTTGAAGTCGTGTCCTTTTAATTTGTTTTTTCGTTGATAACTTCTATTTTTGATTCCAACATCTTCCAATGAAAAATGTTAAGTAATTTATTACTCAAAAGAGGAGAGGTGTTAAGAACATATTAAATGTTCAACTCAGGATGAAATCTAGTTTTAACATACAATCAGAAAGGTTGAAATATTGATCATGAGAAAGTATTTCAACTTATTTTCAAAACTGAAAAGGTAGAAGTTTCTGTCCCAAACTTCATTGACCTTCTTTGTGTGTAATTTTTTCCTATTTTAATTTTTTTATGATTTATTTCTCAATGACAAGTTATTCATAGCTAAGTGTTCTACTTTATGTAATATGTAGCTTAGTAGGAGATTTTGGTTGATGGATTTTAAAACACTAGTTGTTTTAACCCTTTTCAATCCTATACTATATTCCAACGGATCTTTACCCTAGTTTCTCTCTAGAATAAAAAACAAACTATTCCGACATTGAATATCATCGATGAAGATCGATCAATAGATCAATATCGATAAATCATTTGAACAGTTGATCAAATGATCCATCCATTTGTCTGTTCTGATTGAAGACATGTCTGAAGAAAGATGGATCGGTGTAAGTGCTCAAAACACCACACTTCAAAATAAAAAAGGCTATGTTCTTATACGTTTGAATATTAAAAAAAAGAAAGAATGTGATTTAAGAATAGATAGCAATAGACTCTCATACGAGGCTAATCTAGATCATGATGTAATTCAATCAATTAGGATTCTATTGTATTATCCTTTGTTAGAGAGTTATCATCCTAGCCATGACTTTGTATCGGTTAGATACAAAATCAAACATTTGTATATACCCTATCTAGTATTATCAAACCTTGTAATGATTTGGAGAGACTCGAACACTAGAGATAGTCAGCAGAGACTCTAGACACTTGTTCCTTACGTGTGGGAGTTGAAGGCGTAGGCTGGTCTAAGTCAATATTAGTGTGGGGTAACTCTTCATGGTTGAGCAATTAGGTTGGAGGTATTCTTCCATGGTCACAAGACCAAATCAATAGTGTTTGGACACACACACATAAAAAAAGATGGTCCTTAAAATATTCAATCATTTTTTTTTTTATCAATTTCCTCTTTACTATTAAAAAAAAATTCTTTATGTGTGTGTGACCAAACACTTTTTATTTGGTGACCATATTAGAATTTCTCATTAGGAGTAATGGACTTAGAAAAGATTGATTTTTCGTGGAACCTCGAGGTGGATGCCTTAAGTATTCTAATTAGGGATTATACTGGATGATTTCCTTCTAGGGTTAGAGGGAAAATTCATTTTAGATAGGGTGGACTAGGCTAACCGATCAAGTTGATGATGAACCAATGTAAGACATCTTGTGTCTCTACTATCTATGTGTGTGTTTTATTTTCATTCTATTTTAGACCAAGTTTATTATGTTTTAATTTTAAATTCACTATTGTTATCTCATATTGATGAAGTTAAAATTAGGGGTGGACGAAAAAATCAAAAACTCGATATGAACTGCTGAATTGAACAAAAAAAAACTGAACCGTTACTAACAGTTTTGAGTTTCAATTTTATTATTTTAGAAATAGATGATTCATAAATAAATAAAATATTGAATGGAATAATTTATAAATAATTGATTATGTGAATCCATAATTAATAAAAAGGGCAACCCGGTTCACTAAAGCTCCCGCATACACAGAGTCTAGGAAGGGGTCCCATTATTTAGTGTATTGTACGCAGTCTTACCCTGTTCCTTAAACAAGAGACTGTTTCCAGGACTTGAACCCGCGACCTTCTAGTCACATGACAACAACTTTACCAGTTGCGCCAAAGAGAAACAAACGCAATGTACATTGTACCCTAGTTTTAATTGTCTCATCACTTATTGTATAGTACCCAGTACCAAGTACCAACAACGACGCAATATCTAGAATCAAATACTCCCTCCGTTCCTTTTTAAGTGTCTTTTTAGGGTGAATTTTTCGTTCCTATTTAACTGTCGTTTTGGTATTTTAGCGGTATGATTTGTCAATTATACCCTTTGTCAATTATTCTTATATTTTTCAATAAAACTAATTAATGCTATATATTTGAAAAACCTCAGTTTATTTTTTAAAACAAAGTTAGTTTGTTTGGTTTTAAAACAAAATTTGTTTCTCGTTATCTTCAAATTGAAACAAAATTTTGTTACCTATGATAATAGTTTTATGAAGAGTTAAAATTCTATAAATAATATGAGTAGTACTTGTTAAAAATTTCAAGAAATATGCACAAGATTTAGAAAATTGAAAATTGTTTGTTACGAGATAAAGATAAAGCGCGTAAAAAAAATAGAAATTTGTTGGAGAAAGAGAGTAGTAACTAACAATTGTTTGCTACATATTAAACTTATTGGAAAGATAAAGTGTGTGCAAGAAAATATGAAGTCATTAGTGGATTAAAATGAGGGTATAATACGGGAAAAAAGCGTGCAAAAGTACACTTCACTATTTTTATATTAAAATTTTAAAACGACACTTAAAAAAGAACGGAGGAGGAAGTATTTTATCACAGAAAAAAAACATTAAATCAACTGGCCCAACCATTGAGTTCATGTCAATGTCATCATAATGTGGTTCGCAATTGTAACACGATAAAAGCATAACAGTACAAGATTCCATATTTCATACTGGAATGTAAGAAGTAAAAGAAAAACGACATTACATATTTTTTCTCCTCGTGATCCTTGTCTGTTCCCTCTTGTGAGCCAACAGCGGTTGTCTAACAGTCAAATGATCTTTTTTTTTTGTTTCCTTCGAGCCTGGTCTTTGGATAATTAAGAGTTGTGTTATTTGTACAACCAGAAAATATTATCAATTTTTTTTTTTGTACAAACAGAATTGAACAATTAATACAACACCATATAACATTGTGAGGACCACACAAATCAAAATCAATAAAAAAATATTAAAAAATAGCAAATAAGTTGTTGGTTCTACAAATGGGATGTTCACATATCATTCCTCATAATGCATTGATATATATCTTAATTCGAGTGATGAAGTTATTTATATCCATCTTTCCCTTGAGCGGATGTCGAAGCAATGCGGTTTAGTGACTCTTTGAAGACTAGTCGGTCATTTTCTCGTATGTGTGGGATTAGCCATTTATATAGAAGGGGGGTTGATGGTGTTATAATTTCTTCTAATATTTTGCGAGCTGCAATCAATTGTAGGTTTTGGTTTTAATAAAAACTTTTGACAAGAATCTAGCAAATATTGCTCCATATTCATCTGCAATACCTAACAATGCTAATCAAGCAGATGCAAATTCTATGAAACTCCATCCAACTCATGGTTTCATGTGGTTCCTTAGTTGAGAATTAAAATGGTGAAATTTGACATTAGTTGCCTTAAAGATTCAAAGTTTTAAGTAAGAAAACCATAAGCAATGGGTGAAAACCAAAATGGACATAATTCTTGTTCAGAACCAACCATGTTGATAGTTTGTCAATAGCAAAACTTGGGGGCAAATAATTATGTTTATTGAGGTTTTTACTTACAAACTTTGGTTTATTTGCAAATACTTACTTTGGTTGCAAATAGTTATTATCTTTAAAGATTGAAAATCTTTACCATTTTACAAATTGTCAGAGGAATTGATTTCTTTGATAATATGCCAAAACAAAAGAAACTGAAAAGATCATGTGTGGAAGGTAATGAATGGGGTGTGACATCATGTTTCAAGATGACCCAAGAACAGTAGTAAAAAATGCCAATGTTCTCCTCTTTTGAATCGTGTCGTCGAAAATGGAATTTTGGGGGCATTTTGTTAGCCTGTAAATTTGACAGGCTCATTTAATATGGTCAACATTTGTTTGACCTTTAACTTTGCAGGAATCGAAGAGCTTTCTCATTTCAATTGGAGAATCTCGATGAGACATTAGTCTTAGAGCGCATAGTCAGAGTTTCGACAAAGCAAGGCTGAAAGAGTAATCTCGCGTCGAAGTCAAGCAAAAGGCGAGAAAGCACGATTTCAAGCATTGAAACAGTTTCCATGTAGTGGAGACGTGGGACAGGCAAAAGTCCAAGATGGAGGAAGTGTTGATCATGGAGTTAGTGGTTCGCCATCTAGGTTTTAGTATAAATAAGAGTTTCCCAGCCGGAAAGTGGGTCGCAAATCATATATAGAATTCTACAACACTCAAACTACGGGCGTCTAGGGAAACGAGTTATACAGAATGTATGTAAACTGATTTGTAGACCACCCATTTTATTTTAATGCAATGCATTTTACCTTTTCTTTGAGTTTACGTG
>Ga0315913_1003951_pt1 | contig 17873 bp, 19 predicted proteins | sample MpolsnodulesMG_FD_207736 | JGI IMG/M metagenome (GOLD analysis project Ga0315913, IMG submission 207736) | Medicago polymorpha root nodule microbial communities from Los Angeles, California, United States - small nodules | ecosystem: Host-associated > Plants > Roots > Nodule | place: USA... | reverse complement strand
TTCTTAGAGGATGTCTCCGTCGAAGCAAGCTTATCTTTAATTTCAATCAATTCTTGCAATTTTTATCCTTAAGCAATATGGGCTAACTTATTTGCTTCTTGATTCTCTATTCGGGGTTCGTGTTGGATTTCAACGTGAGTGAAACGTCTCAGTAGTGCATTTGTAGCAACAAAATACAAAATACATGATCAAATTGTATTTAACACACTTGTACACTTTTGTTAATTGTTTCACTACTAATTCTAAATCACCTTTAATCTCGACACATTTTTCCCCCAGTTCGAGCAAGATTTCTAGTCCAGTTACTAAGGCTTCGTACCCAGCCTCGTTATTAGAGCAAAATTGGTTAAGTCGAAACTTAAATTTTGTTGGAATGTTCTTGGGCGAAATAATCATAATTCCAATTCTAGTACCATTCTTATGGCTGGATCCATTGAAATAAAGTTTTCAAGGTTGATTCCCAAAAAAAACTTAGCATTTCTTCCACCACTGAGTGATCAGCAATGAAGTTAGCAACAATTTGGCCTTTCACAAATTTCAATGGTTGATAAGTCAATGAATATTCTGCACAAACAGCAAATACACATTTTAGTGGATTCATTTTTAATCCATATTGCCTCATCCTTTCAAATGATCAACAAAGGTGATTTAAATGTTCATCTTCTGATGATGATTTTACTACAATGTCATCTATGTAGATTTTCATAAATTTTCCCATGAAATCATGAAACATAGAATTCATTGCTCTTTGGTATATAGCACAAAAATTTCTCAAGCCAAACAGCATAACTAACCATTCGTGGCAGCCTAAGGCCCCTGGGCATCGAAATGCAGTTTTAGACACGTCTTCTTCGGCAATAAAGAACTGGTTATAACCCGAATATCCATCAAGAATACTCAAGTATTCAAATCCTGCTGCCGAATCAACTAGCATTTCTGCCACTGGCATAGGGTATTCATCTTTGGGGGTGGCATTATTCAAATCCCTAAAATCAATACAGACCCTAAGGGTCCCATTTTTCTTAATAACAAGAACTATATTAGCCAACCAATCTACATACCTTGCAGTTCTGATGAACTTGCTTTTCAAGAGTATCTCAATCTCTTCTTTGATTTTCGATAAGACTTGCGGTGCAAATCTTCTCGGAATCTGCTTCACTGGCTTTTTATCTAGTCGAATAGGTAGCTTATGTTCTACCATTTCTCTACTTAGACCAGGCATTTCGTTGTAGCCCCATGCGAAGCAGTCTTTGTATTCTTTTAAGAGTTCCACAATTCGATCTTTTAACTCTCTGTTAATCTTGGCACTAACATAGGTTGGCCTTTTGACAGAGCCATTCCCTAAATCCACTTCTTCTAATGGATCTTGTGCCCTCATTTTTGTAGTGGATCCTAACGAATCTTTTTCGAAACCCAAAGGCTCATCATCATATATCCATTCCAACCTTTGGCCATCAATGAGGTCATCTGTAGTATCTTGCGCTAAAGTTTTGATCACCTCTTTTTGTAGAACTTCGGCCGCTTTGGCCGCTTTTAGTTTATTTTCGGCCACGTAAGCCGTAATTTTATCCCAGACATTGGGTTTGGACATTTTTTATTCATCTACATCCCACCCAGTTGCTGATATTTTATATGTAGGACAATCTGAAGTAAGGTTATCAATCAACTTCTGGTAAGTTGAGGCTCTTGTCCTGAGCACATTTTCTTCCTTTGAGGAAGTTTCTTCATGATCCACCACCACATAGTCTTGATCAATGATTTCCCGTTCCCAAATAATGCCAGCATTTGGGTGGAGTTTCATAGGGAACATTTTATTGTCTATGCATGGCGGAATGCTCGCCAATTGTTTATCGAAGTTTTTCTTGGTAATGTTATTTACTTCAGCCAAGAAGTAACTCTGGTCAGCTTCGATATTTTCCAATAAACCATCTTCTCTCCATATAGAGAGCCTTTGATGCATCGTTGAAGGCACTTCCCCCACACCATGAATCCATTCTTTACCCAACAGCATATTGAAATTTGCTTTGGATGGGACCACCATTAACATAGTCGCTCGGTTGATGCTCCCTACCATCAAATCGACCTCCACAACACCAAGGGAGTGGTCTGATGTCCCTTCATAATTGGACAAGACCACATTGTGAGGCTTCAAGTCAGAATCTGCAATGCCAATCTTCTTTAGGAAAGATTGGGGCAACAGATTAACTGTAGCTCCACCATCTACAAGAACCTTATTTACTCCCACGCCGTTCACTTTGGCGTGAATGAACAAAGGCTTGAGATGGTGTCTCATCTGAAAATCAGGTTTCTCGAATACTGCATGTTGATTTTCAACGCAGCCATTATCCATCACATAGTAACATAATGGCTTGTGATTAGCCATTTCCTCCGTGAAATCCTCTTCGACTTCACTGACTTCTGACATCATGTCATATTCAATTGGAAGTATTGAAACGACATTGCACATTATGTCGAGACTGGACTCAGAATCAGAAAAATTCGAAGTCAATACCTCATCTTCCTTTGGAAGGTCTTTCTTTATCTCTGGCAATGGAGGAAAAATTCTTTCAGTGGCTGGTTTTTTAACCATTTCGAAGATCGTCACCTATTTGCCGGTATTAGTCACATCCTTCAAGGCATCTGCCTTTTTCTGGCGTTGATATCTACACCATTGTGTCTTGGTCATGAGGTGTTTCCCTTTGTAGTTATTATTGTAGGCATACTTCTTGGAGTTTGATGCCTCTTTCTGGATAGGTTTTGTGACAACTCTCTTAACCCATTTAGTTTAAGGGGTAGAGAAACCAGATCTTTTGCCGCCAGAAAAGACCCATGCGTATGTGGGTGATTTGCACGAGGATTGAAAGTTCTCTCCTAGTTTCTGTTGGGGTTTCCTTCTGCATATTTCATCTTGTAAGGAATACCTCTCTTGTTGAAACCAAACTTTGGACGATTGTCAGTCCATTTGGCTTTCCTTTTTTCCTGTGGTCGAAAACCTTCCACGGACTTCACAGCTTTTTTGTCGAAAACAACACTGCATCTGGGGCATAACATAGTTTTTGTGTTAGCAATCTTGCACCTTTTGAGAAAGTCTATCAGGTCTTCCTCAGCCTTCAGATATGCAACTTTCATTTTTTCAGCAAATTGGTCCTTAGTAATCATTGCATCATCAGAATTATGGTCTTCAGTAACCATCTCAGCATCTATTTGTAACTTCTCCTTGGGCAATGTTGTTTCAACAGAATTTCCAACACCGTTTTCCTCAGAGATTTCTACCATGTTTATGTCAGCGACATCAAGATACATGGAATCAGCTTTCTTGAGAGGGTCAGCATCAACCTGCATTTGTTGTTTGGATTTGTCTCCAAACTTCAGCCTGCCCTCATCAAGTGCTTTCTGCAAAAAATCCCTAAAACGAGTACAATGAGACAAGTTATGGCCTAAAAAACCATGGAATTTACAAAATCCTCTCTTTTTCCTATGCTCTAAAGGAGGCAATTTTAGATTTTTAGGCACCAATATTATGCCATCGGCAACCAAGAGATCGAAGATTTCATCACACTTAGAAACATCAAAAGTATATGTTTTAGAAGGGTATTTGTAATTCTTTGGTTCTTCAGGATTTTTTCCATTTGATGGCCTTAACAGTTTGCATGCATAAGGAGGCCCATCTTTTAATTCAGCGAGATTGATCTCATTATCCTCGACAGTATCTGATCCCCAATCAAAGTCTGGATCACTATAATATGTATCAATATAGGCTATTTTCTCCTTCTTAGGAAACCTATTTGTCCTGGCTTTTTCAGCCTTAAGCCTTTCGACCTGTCAGACTCTATCTGCTAATTGTGCCATATCTCTAAGGTATTGAGTATCCAACTTCTTGCGAATGGAATTTTCGAGGCCACCAGCAGCCATTTCGACCAACTCATGTTCAGGCACTATAGTAAAACATCTAGCCTTCAGGAGCCATAACTTATTTAAATAGTCATCGATTGACTCATGTGTTCTACGTCGAACGATGGCTAGTTCTTTCAAACTAATTTTAGATTGGCGCATATATAATTGCTCATTAAAAGCCTTTTTCAATTAGTTCCAACTAAAAATAGAATGAGGAGGCAAGGCAGTGAACCAAGTAAAAGCATTTTTTGTTAGAGAACTTGGAAAATATTTCATTTTTAAATTCTCATTATGTATTATATCACCTACCTCTGTCAGATATCGAGCAAAGTGTTCGACGGTATATTCATTAGTTTCCCCAACAAATTTAGTTAATTTGGGGACTTTCCAATTTCTCGGCAATTCAGTCATCAATACATATTCAAACAAAGCCGATACAAAATTGGGACTATGTAACCCCATGTTGAAACCATTTTGGGCTAACAAGGCTTCGACCACATTTTCTATGTTGTTTTGGCCCTTGTAATTGTTTCGACGGGCCTACATGACCACTTGGTCTGCGTCTTGGTGCCTATTGACTAGTATTGGGGCCCTTTCAGGCTCCTCTTGGGCTATTGGTTGTACCACTTGTTGTTGGGCCATATTTCTAGGCACTTGGTTAACTTGCCCTTCTGCAGACATTTCTATTGCCCTTACATTTTGGTTTTGAGGCACTGGTATATTTCGCGCTGGAGAGGCGCCAAAGAAATTGGCAATTCGCTCCATCTGGGCAGACAGCGCTTGGTAAGTATTGTTTGTATCTCGAATTAATGGATTAATCATTGTACCAATTTGTTGAGTCACCTGATTGACTATTTCATGGTTGCTATCTTTCATTTGTTTCCTTAAGGCGACTAAGGAAGCATTGGTCAATGACTATTGGGGTGTTCGAACAGGAACGCTTACCCCAGGGTTGTACATTTGTGGTAGTGGTACATTCAAACTTTCCGAAAAAGTGGATGGATTCGTGTGTAGGCCTTGCATCAAGGAGGATAGCATACCATATGGCATGGATCTAGGGCTTATTGTGCCAGGGTTCCAAAATCCTTGGGTCGATCCATTTCCTATCGTTGGAATGGCCTGTGAGACTGGAGCCGCCGTTGAAGTCGCCGTGTGTGAAGGCGAAGACACGTACGCATAATTCGTTGATCTCGCTGGTGTTATCACCGCACCCGTACCACTGACTTGAATTGTTTGTGTATCATTTTGCGAATTTGGTGGGTTGGTTAACATTTCCGATGAACTAGCAACGTTTGATGCTGCAGATGTTTGACTCGGAGGACGTACCATTTAAGGAAGTTGTTTTTTACTTCTCAGGCGCATACACAATACAAACCAACAAATTTAGTCGAATAATATTCAAAAGAAAATTCTAAACAAAAGCACAAAATGTCCCACTAGGCGTGCCAATTTGTTTACACTGAGTTTTGGTAAATAATCGCTGGTTTAAAATTAATTACTTGCAAGATCAACTAGTAAATCTTAAGGACATATTGTGTTTGTTATTTTCCATAAATTTATGGATGTTCTTGAAGAACGTATGAACAAATATGAATAAAATTGTCGAATTTAACTTAGTTAAATCCGTCGAAATGGCTTTTAAAAGAAAACAAGACAAATTACTTAAAAATAACAAGTAAATTGCAAAGACATTTAAGATAACAAACTTAAATTGCATTGATTGAATGTAAATTGGTACACATGTTCATATATTGCAACTTGTGACTCGTTTCTATCTTCCATGCAGATAATTTGAGTGTAAGTTTTGTGTATGATTAGTTTGTGAGCCGTTTCTCTTATGAAAAACTACTATTTATAATAGCACAATAACTACCTACATCAAGATTTAAAACTATAACTGCTAGAAACCGATAGAAGATATCTATTCGATTTGAATTTCAAATGTTGGTTTCCTTGAAGTATCCGTTGCTTGAATTCACACGTAACTAAGCTTTCTTTGATACTCCTTTGTCATGTTGAACTGAAACCAAGCCTTCGACACCTTCGCTAAGTTCATTCTTCGATTGACCTTCTAAATATGAAAACAATACTGATACTTTCGATCATAAGGTCAACTTTATTTTGACTGTATTTAATGTAGCCCTTTAAAAATATAGGCTAACACAACGGTAGTTAACTACCGCTGGGACAATTTCGAATTTTCCATGTGTTATTAGGCACTTATTGATATCAGAAAAGCAATTTTCAAACCCTAATTCTCCTCAAAATTTATCCTTATATACTCCAACTATTGGGTTAGGTTATCTCCATTCATAATGGGCCTAGTGACTCTTACCACTTAATTCAAAAAGTTACTAGTCACTTGACTCGTTAAATTATTTCATAATTACCGTCTCAAAATAATTACCTCAAGTTACTACTATCTTAGTGAAAACTATTCACCCTAAAACATTAAAATATTCTACCTTCGAAAATTATTAGTTTACTCTTGCTCCTCAAATGACCAAAATACCTTTAGCCCTAAAAATGGCTAAAATACCCTTCTCGCCTCAAAATTCACTAATCTCAAGTAATCACACAAACAAGCAAATAAACACATATAATAAATAAATAAAATAATCCTAACGAAAAGCGGACTGTTACAGTCGCCACCGTACTAGAGTACATTTCGTCATTGTTGCTTCCATTAGTTCCTCATCGGACAGATCAGATACAGACATATACAAATTAAATCATAAATTGAATAAAAAAACTTTATTAATTGAATCCAACAAATAAGAAGAGATTCATCTTCGAAGTTTAGTTGAATAAAAAAAACATTATTAATTAAATTGAATAAATTTTTTTTTATTAATTGAACCCTAATAAAGAGAGGTTTAGTTGCGCATGGAAACATAAATCATTACAAAACAATAGAAAAACAAACCGTAGATAGAACAAGAGACTGAGGAGGAAAATCCTATACGAAGTTCTGATGTTTGACACTTGCCTTGTACCGCTAGCTTACTTAGAGGTTGAGAGAATAAAACTTAGATTTTTTTTCCCAGCAATCCAGCTTGGAAATTACAAACAAACATCGATTTCTAGCTGCAACTATGCGCCTCATGCACAGGGGCACATGGGATGACATGCAGGGGTGCATGGGGCAGTAGCTCCTGTGTGATTTTTTAGTACAGTTGTTTCTTTAAACAATTTTTGAAATATCAACAAAAAGTGGTAGTTTTTTCTTGATAAAAAACAAAACAAAAAGAGGAATTTTATAAATTAATATAATAAGCCAAGGAATGAACCAAATTCCATTTCAAAACGACATATAATTCCACTGTCTAATCAACACCTCCTGAATTGTCAAAGGCGTCAACTATATTCTTTCTTCTTAGTCTTGTTTTTGTTTCAAATTTTCTTTCAACATATGATGATATTTTTTCTTTACTTCCAAATATAAATACTCACAACTTTTGAACCTTTTTTTTCCATTCATTCATTTCTATTATACACTCACTCTCTCCCTCACATAACACTACATATACACATAAAATTCATATCATTAAACTTATTTATATCTTTGTGCATATTGTGCAGTGCCGAATCAATCAACAACATCAAAAAAATCATCATAAGTTTTTTATTTGTGAAAGATTAATTGATAATCAATTATGGCAGAAGAACAATTTCAAGCAAGTGGAAATTGGTGGGAGACACCAGCTAGAAACATAAGGTTTGAAAGTGTTGAACAACAACAACAACAATCTTCTTCCTTTGGAGGATGGCATCAGCAACAACAACAACATCATGATACTATGTCTGCTTCGGGTAGTTCCTCCGTGGTTTTCCATGATACTACTCAAAAGCTTCAACCTTCAGATTCTTCAACTTCAAACAATGACTCCAACTTGCATATGATGGGTTTAGGACTTTCTTCTCAAAACATTGATTGGAATCAAGCATCTATACTGTAAGTTTCTTCTTTCTCAAGACAAAGAAAAGTAATAGAACTCGAGCGTTCATGAGAACCACACAAGTCAACTTCAATTCATTTCCTTAACGAGCTCACTTTTAAGCTCAAGTTCGAAAAAAATTTGATGAACAAATTTCATATGTTAATTATCAAATATAATCTCACAAATTTTTAGTTGGTGTAGTTCATTTACCAACTATAAATTAAAGAACAACACACCTAAAGTTGCAATTTTATTTTAATAAAGTAGGATCTTTCTTTTCCTTCATGCTATCTTAGCAAAAGAGAATAATTTTTGAGGTAAAAAGGGTAGTAAAGTAACTAATTTATTGTGTTGGATTTGATGCTAATGATATAGAAGAAATGAGAAGGCTTCAGAAGGTAGTTTCAGGTCTATGCTTCAAGAGAATTTGAACTCAACAGGCACAAATTTTGAGCAAGAAACTAGTGGAATTGGAATTGGAGTTGGACTGTCTAATCAAGTTAATTGGAGACAAGAAAAGTTATTCTCTAATGAATCTTCAAGCAATGAGTTCAAGCAAGTGAACAGAGGTTTCTCTTTAGATCAACCACAGTTTAGTCCTCAATATAGTTCTGGAGATAGTAACATGATAAGCCAAATGGATTCTTCAGCTTTATATGGTAACCCTTCAATGTTACAAGGACTTTTAGGAACTGAAACAAATCAAATTCAACCTCAACATGGTAATTCATTCGAGAATCGTTCCATGAATTTTCCATACTCATCAACAAGCTATGGCTTGAGTACAAATGAGTTAATTCCTTCTTGGTCTAAAGTATCTCATCAAAATCAAAAACAACATCAACAACCAAACAACCAATTGCATTTCACCAATAATGCTCCCTTTTGGAATGCTTCAGAGACTACTATTAAGGATGCTTCATCCAGCTTCTTGCCCCCATTCACAACACCAAATTTTGGTGCACAAACAAAGGTATTATCATAATTAAACAACATTTTTGCATAAATTCTTTTTTATTTATAAACTATAAGCTTTAATATATGTTTTGATTTTTGTGAAAATACATTGATTTCAGATATTAGTCTCAATAAAAAAGCATAGACTTGTAGGAATAAATTTGAATTTCATTTGTGTAGTGATGGTTTTGCAGAATATATCTGAAGGTAGGGACTCAAGTGCAATGGTGAAAAAAAGTGGGAGTGAGCCTGCTCCAAAAAGGTCCAAAAATGAAAACCCATCACCTTTGCCAGCTTTTAAGGTACAATAAATGTAACTAACCTTTTAACAACAAAGGGAAGCTAACTAGCTTTAAACTTTTGTCTTTAATTTCATATATCTTTACTCTTTTTTATGTACTTTCATTTTATATTTTTTGTTTTTCTTCAGTCCAAAAATTATAATGGATATAAACATGTACTGTATCTTTTGTTCTTAGGTGAGAAAAGAGAAGATGGGGGACAGAATCACTGCACTTCAACAATTGGTTTCACCTTTTGGAAAGGTGAGCAAGGTTCTGATACAATATAGAAGAAAATCATCATTTTCTTCTGTGTATTAATGATATAAATCATGGTTTTAAATTACAGTCGTAGATATAAAGTGAATTTCAATATTAAGGAAAAATACGAACAAATGTGACCGATGTGGTTAAAATTATCATTGTAATACCGTTGCAAAAACTTCTATTACCTTTATATTAAAGATGCAAAAATACAAACAAATGTGACCGATGTGGTTAAAATTATCATTGTAATAGGGTTGCAAAAACTTCTAAAACCTTTATATTAAAGCTGCATGTGGTTTCAAATTACAATTTTAAACTATGATGTTATATTCTAATGTTGGTTATTGAATTTAATTTAAATCTGTTTGCTATGTTGAGTCAGACTGATACAGCCTCAGTGCTATCTGAAGCAATTGAATATATCAAGTTTCTCCATGAACAAGTGACTGTAAGTCCCGTTTCCTATTATTCTACTATTTTTCAAACAGCTTAAAATGTTAACAAAATTTTCATCTTACTAATTTTCTCTTTGATTTCTACAGGTTTTAAGCACCCCATATATGAAAAGTGGAGCTCCAATCCAGCATCAACAGGTAAAATATATAGATATAATAGGAGAGGACTGAATGTCAGAGAGAGTGTTAGAAAGATAGTGTTCTTAGCATTTCTCATATATATAAATATATGAGAATTGGTGGGATCGGCATAAATTTCATTCAATAATTGTGAGAACGCTGAAAAAATAATGTTAGAAAGCCTTTTCGCTACATTCAACGTTTTCCTACTTATATTAATCATTAATATGACTTAGTTTTTGTTGTTTTTGTAGAGTTCTGGTAAATCTAAGGAAGCAGATGGTCCAAAGCAGGATCTTAGAAGCAGAGGGCTATGTTTAGTACCAGTTTCTAGTACATTTCCAATGACTCATGAACCCACAGTTGAATATTGGACACCAACATTTGGAGGAACTTTCAGATAATTAATAAATGTTTTGAAGAAAAAAAAGTGGCACGGAACCAATACTTTGCAACTAGGACAAGTCTTATCACAATACCATGTCAAGTTGGTAATGATATGATGAAAGAAAAGAGACAACACACAAGGCCACATAAATATGTAAAGTTTGTTATTGCCTCTGCAGAAAGAGTTGAAAATATGTTTAAAGATGAAGAAAGGGAAATGAAATGATTATAAGAAAGAGAGGTCATAGAGGAGCCAATTGAAGTCAATTGTATGAAGAATGATGAAGGATTTTTAGGCCAATTTTGGGGACCATTTTGGAGCACATTAATTAAATTGTTGTAATAATTGAAAGATTATATGCTTACAAAAAGTGGGATTATAAGAATGACAAATTTGCTGAATATAGGGAGGTTCTAATTCTAAACTAGATGAGAAATTGTTGTTAACAAAAAGATAAAGGAGCTTTATTAATTTCTTCTTATTATATAATATTGTGATTAGAGGTGAAAGTACCTTTAGTTCAAGTTAAAGAAATCTAATTTGGAGGAATCATTGATATATAGAATTAGAAGAGTGAGTGAGTGTTGGATATGTTATTTTTGTTTGGAAAATTCACTTTTCAATTGTTTATTTATTTGGAATATGTGAGTGGAAGTCAGAAGGTGGCCCACACTGCCCCTTTCAATTTTTTGTTTCAAAATTTAGTGCAACTTTACATTTTTATGCATACCAACAAAATTAATCATTTTAATATTATGTATGTATATGTATATTGAAGATGCTTGCACACATGCTTTTGTGCTTTGTAACGAATGGTCACATAGAAGAGCTTCTATTGGAAGCACATGTAAAAAGAAGAGAAAGCCCATAAATGGTTTTATCTTAGAAGAAGTTCTTGACATGGTCCTTCTTTTGAATGACGATGTGCAAACGTAATTATTCCTTTTTAATTATTTAGAGATTCTCAAAATTGTCTCTACATTAAATGGGAGAAACATCTTTCATCCTAAATTTTACTCATAAAATAATTAAGTCTTAATTGCATGTTTCATCCCTTATCCTTATTTTAGATTTTAAGTTGGTCCATTGTATTTTAAAAGTTTCAAGTTTGTCCCTTAAGTTTTAAAAGTTTTAAGTTAGTTCAAAACGTTATTCACGTTGGAATAAGTTGGTCACTTCCGCGACATGATATTGAGTTTAATATTTCTTAAAAAAAATGGTATTGAATTTCATAATATAAAACAAAGAAATTAAAAAAAAAAAATACGGTTTTCTAAATAAGTTAAATTCCATCGCTCATATTATCAACCGAATATTTAAACGGTTAAGTGATGGAAATAACTAACTTATTTCAACGTGAGTAACATTTTGAACAAACTTGAAACCTTTACAACATAAGGGACCAACTTGAAACTTTTTTTTTGTGGTGTCCGGAGTCGAACTTTAGACCTTGCATATATTATGCATTTTCCCTACCAACTGAGCTAAGCTTGCAGGGATACTTTTTTTATGGTTTCTGGGAGTCGAACTCAAGACCTTGCATATATTATGCACTATCCCTACCAATTGACCTAGGCTCACGGGGATAATTAATTAATGATGACGGGTTGATAAACATAATAATTATCAACCCGTCATCATTAATAATTATCAAGTATACAAGCATAATAATACACAAGTACAATTTCACATCTTCACGTATTCACCAAATTTCACCAAACACATAATTCATCAAGTTCACCAATCCACATAATCAATTATGTCACATTTAACAAGTTATCATATGTATGTAATGCGCCTAGACACGACTCTATATGCATGTGATGTTGGTCGTCATCATGGTCGTCACATCAAGATACAAATGTTTCATAGTCGTCGTCATTTGAATACAAAGTATTATAGTCGTCTTCGTTAAATATCCTAGTCATCTTCATTGGATATAAAATCCTAATTGACACTCATGATGCATGAACATATGACTCGACAATGCACATGTTCAACAACAAAAACCGTCTTCATTTTCTTTTTCATTTTTCATACATGCATTCATCATCAATATCATCGTCATTTTTGCATGTAAGAATTCACCACCAAAAATAAATCACCAACATCATAATCATCATCAACAACAATCAACTCAAGAATCAACAAAGTTCCACCAAAATCACATTGGAGCAATTGCAGGAAAGAACATTTTCGGAACATAAAGTCAATTGCACATTATCCATTCACCACTTTCTACATTTTCTAAGTAATTTGAAAAATCAAGGTAAACATGATCCAACACCTCAACCAAGCATATATACTACTCATATATGATCACATTAGCATATGCATATAAGTATCATAGGTCAATTCCAATTGATTCCAAAATTTCACTAAGTTCTCATTTCTCTTCCTTAAATATTTAACCAACACAAGGCTACATTAGATCCATTAAGGAGATTGCAGACACAATTGGCCCTCCTCTCATCATTGATGCTGTAACTTGGATGTAGACTCCTCTCGTCGGCTTTTTTATGAGATCATGGTGGAGAGTGATGATGAGTCAATAATTAGTGTTTTTAATATAATATTTGAGTCTATTTTATTTAGATTTTATATGTTTTTATTTCCTTTTAGAATTATTTTACTTCAATTGCAAGTTATTTTATTTCATGAACAAATATTTTAAAGATTGAGTCTTGTAGCAAAAGAAAGGAATTTGGAGCTGATTCGAGCCAAAAATACGAAGATTTGGTACAAAAATATGCAGCCAACCAATCAGAAGCTTGACACGCCCCATATTACCTTTTGTTGTTTTTGCTTCTTGGACAAGCTGCCTTTTTTAGTTTATTTTTGACCTAAAGCCCATGGTTTCTTGTGCAACACTTTAGTGATTTATTTCTTAGGGCTTAAGTCAATGTTAAGCTATAAATAGACCAGCCATCAAATTTGTATAATCATCTTTTGTTCTTGGGAATTCTAAGTGACAATTATTTCTTTGAATAAAAGATCACCTTTATTTTATTGTTATTTACTTTTATGTTCTTCTTCTTCTTCTTCTCTATGTCTACAATGAAATGAGTGAGTAGACTTCTTTATCTTGGGATTATCAAACCAAGCCTCAAATCCTAATTTTATGTCAATCTATTTTCTAATTTATTTCACCGTTCTTATAATCAATAACAAGTATTAATCGATGGATCGACAGATGAAGTTTAATAATTGTTATTGATTCATCACAAATATCAAGCGAAGGATCGAAAGATGAAGTTTAGGGTTTGGTTTGTGAAGGATTTGTCACCATGACAAACCAATAATCCCAAGACGCCTTTTATTATTATTGTTATATTTTCTTTTAAAACAAAATCCAATCTTTTCAACTTGAACTCTCATCTAATCATTGTTGAAATTTAATTGAATTCATAACTCTTTGTCGGAACGATACTCTTTATTACTACATCGGTAAACCGTTCACTTGCGGATTTACTACATCAAGTTTTTGGCGCCGTTGCCGGGGAGTTAGGCAATTTGATTAACTTGTTAATAACGGTTAGACTGGAAAAAATAAATTCTTTTTCTTTTTATTTATTTATTTTTCTTTCTTTTTCTATTTCTTTTTATTTTTGCCTTTAACTTTTGGAGTTTTTTATTCTTGAATGCGAAGAACCATAAGTCTTGGAGAATTCGTTCCTGAGATTGAAAGGTTCTTCCGTGAAAGAAGATGAAACGCACATAATAATAACGATATGGTTGAGGAGCGCGCTCTCAGAGAGTATGCAATCCCATCTTCAGATGAGCCATACGCTGTTATTATGTACCCAATGGTTGAGGACAATAATTTTGAAATTAAACCTGCATTTATTTACTTAGTGCAGCAAAATCAATTTTTAGGATCACCCATTGAAGATCCAAATCTTCTTATTTCAACTTTTTTAAGACTTAGTGGAACCTTGAAGGCAAACCAAGAGGCCGTAAGGCTGCACCTCTTTCCTTTTTCCTTAGGGGATAGAGGTAGTGTTTGGTTTCATTCCTTGGAAGTTGGTTATATTACTTCATGGAACCAAATGAGGCAAGCATTCCTTTCCCGATTCTTTCCCCATAGTAAAACTGTTCCATTAAGGAATCAAATCACATGATTCACTCAAAAAGATGGGGAATCTCTTTACAATGTGTGGGAGCGTTTCAAAGAAATGCTTAGGCTTTGCCCCCATCATGGTTTAGAGAAGTGACTTATTATCCACACTCTTCATAATAGTCTTTTGTATACCACAAAAATTTATGTTGATGCAGCTGCAGGTGGAGCTTTGATGAATAAAACATACACAACAACATATGCTTTAATCGAGGACGTGGCCCAAAACCACTATCAGTGGACAAGTGAGAGAGCCATCAATGTTGCTCCTTCACCCTCTAAAAAAGACGCAGGTAAGTATGAAGCTTCTGCCCTTGACCATTTGAATGCTAAGGTGGACACACTTTTTCAAAAATTTGATAAATTAAGTGTAAGTGTTGTCACACCTGCTCCTGTTTCACCACCATGTAAAGTATGTGGCATATTTAACCATACTGGCGTTGAATGCCAACTAGGTAGTGCTGTTGAAAGTACTGAGCAGTTGAATTATGCTCAATATAACCAAGGGATGAGGCCAAATCAAAACTTTTATAAAACTCCTCAAAATCTCTTTGGACAAACAACACCACCCGGTTATGTAAACAACCAAGAAGTCCCTCGAAAATCCAGCTTGGAACTTTTAATGGAAAATTATGTTATAAATCAATTCAAGAAGCTCCAAGAGCTTAAAAATCAAACTAGACTTTTGAATGACTCTCTTGCCAAGCTTACATAAAAAATGGACTCCATTTCTACTCACAGCAAAATGTTAGAGGCTCAAATCTCTCGAGTAGCCCAACAAGTGGCTACCTCTTCTCAAACCCCCGAAATCTTTCTAGGCCAAGCTGAAGCCAACCCTAAAGGCCTTATGAATGCTATTACACTTAGGGATGGTAAGAAATTAGAACACCCCGTTGTGAAAACTAAGACAATTGAGGGTGACATAGAGAGCGAAAAACCACAAAGTGAGAAAGCCATAGGTGAGAGTGATAAGCCAATTTTTTCACCACCTCATAAACCCAAAATTCCTTTCCCACAAAGGCTTGCTAAGCCTAACCTCAGAGGTCCCAGTAGTTTTTCCATCCCTTGTGTGATTGGCAGTGAAACCATTAAGAAAGCTATGTGTGATCTAGGGACTAGTGTCAGTTTGATGCCTTTGTCCCTTTGTGAAAGGTTGGGTATAGGGTAGAGAAACCTTCTAACTGTCAAGCTAATGACTTTAAAGGAGCGCTTCGTGCGAGGCAACCCACGAGTTTTATTGCTTTTATTTTTTTGTTCTGTGTTATTTTAATTTGTGTTGCAGGTATTTGTCCAAACATGATGCGAAAAAAGGAAAAAATTTCAAAGCCATTGACCAGAAAGCTTGGCACAGCCCGTGCCTGTGGTGGCACGGCCGTGCCTGACCCAAACTCCACCAAAACATAAAATGGCAGAAGCATAGGCACGGCCCGTGACTGTGGTGGCACGGCCGTGCCTGACCTTTTCCCCCGAAAACCTGATTTTTTTCCCTTCTTCTTCCCTCATTCAATCAACACAACCTCTTCATCTATCAACTTTTCTCTCTAAACCTCCATAACCCCAACCTTCAAACCTCCATAACTTTCTCCAAAACTCACCAAATCACACAATTTTTAATCCAAAACAACTCTAAACTTCACCCGAAACCCATAAACCCACAAATTCGTACCCTAAAGCCCTAACCCAAAAACCCCAATTTCTTCATCAATCCTAACAACAACACTCTAACATCTTACTTAAAACCCAAACCCCTCACTAAAACCACCTTTCCCATACAAAATCTTACCAAAAACTAAACCTTTACTCAAACCAACCCAACCTATGGTCAATGGCTTCAAAGAGAAAATGAAAGGAGGTTGAACGCTCAGGAAGTGGTGTAGGTAAAAGGCAAGCAGCAGTCCAGAACCACCGCATCGAATTCAAGGATGCCGACCAAAGGAATAGGTATAAAACTCATGTCTCTAAAACTATTTATGCTTGTAGGTACCCTGATAGTGATGCCATTAATACACTAGGTATTAGAGATAATGTGGTTAGGCTGTTGAATAACCTAGGAATGAGATGTTTATGTTGTGGGCTATGTTGAATAATCAACCTATGAACACTTGCTACTATTTGCTTGATTATCTTATTTCCGTTGCTAAAAAGAAACTAGATGAGCAAAGTGAAATAGTGGTGGGTGGAATCACCGCCTTTATTGCCAAGAAGTTTGGGGTGAGTGAGAATAGAGGGATCACTGGGATTGAGGGAAACTATTACCTAGACTTAGACACCCTCACTACTATGTTCTTTCTTCGACCTTATGTCCCATCTCACAATTACCAATATGAGTGGAAGGTCAATAGAGCTAATTGTTTAATTATTCTACCTAATCCGATCATAACTAACCCTGAGGTGGTGGAAAATTTTCTTTATGTTGGCACTAACCCATAGGTTCAAGATGACGGTAATGATGGTGGTGATGAAGAGGAGGAAGGTGCACACTTGCACCATGAATAAGAAGTCGGTGGGCTCTAAGATGATGAACGGTGGGCATGGATGCAAACCGAGGTTCAAAGGATAAGCACCGGGCAACAAAGACAAGGTGTTGAAATCTCCGGGCTGCGGAATGAAGTCCAAAGGGGAAATCGCATGGCCGAGGGAAAACAACCAAATGCTCTGGAGCATGATTCAACACTTTAACCTCCAAGGTCCCTCTTATGGACCCCAATGAATTGTGAGTTTTCCTCTTCCTTTCTCTTCTTTTTTCTTTTCTTTTTCAAATCATTGAGGACAATGCTTCTCCCAAGTATGGGGGGGGGGGGGAGCCAATAAAGTGTCTTGTTTAAGTATCGTAGTGTTTCCAAACTCCCTTGAAATTTAATCTTTTTGTTTTGTTTTGTTGCGAAAGGCATGTTAAGCAGCTTGTTTTTATTATAAATTATGACATAATTTTTTTGTTGTCTCTTCCATGAAGGTGAGAAAAACCACAAGAAGGGGGGGCTGAATTCTGTTTTTGGAAACTTCTTCTTTAACGTTCTAGATGACTGTCCTCAGGTTCAGAGTCTGAAGTAGTTCAGAGTCTGAGTGAGTTCAGAGTCTATGAGCAGCGGATAAAGTAAAGAACAGAAGAAGAAAGAACACAATCAATTATACAGGTTCCTTCCACAAACTGGAAGTAGTCATGTCCTCCTTGCACTTCCAAGGAGAGTTCCACTAAAATGTAATCCCAAATTACAAGTTGCTCAATCACACAAGAAAGAGACTTATCTTTGCTCAAGGACAACTCCAAGAGACTTCTATGCTCAATCACACCTGAAAGAGACTTCTATGCTCAAGGACAACTCCAAGAGACTTCCTTTGCTCAATCACAACTGATAGAGACTTCTATACAATTACAGAGAATTGAATACAGTTTGAATACTTGATATACAATCAGAGGTATTCACAGTAAAGCACGAAACAGAACAGACTCTG
>Ga0315913_1003949_pt1 | contig 17874 bp, 11 predicted proteins | sample MpolsnodulesMG_FD_207736 | JGI IMG/M metagenome (GOLD analysis project Ga0315913, IMG submission 207736) | Medicago polymorpha root nodule microbial communities from Los Angeles, California, United States - small nodules | ecosystem: Host-associated > Plants > Roots > Nodule | place: USA... | reverse complement strand
ATCACTTTGCTTTGTTGTGTGGTTTTTAATCAGATTAGATGTACATAAGTTGATAGTATTAGTAATTTGCTGTCTCTTTAGATTAACCAATTGGAGTGTATCCATTGTATAATAGATCTTTGTGTATTATTTGTTGATTATGCTAAATTGAGGTATCTTTCTTCAGGTTTCTTGGAATCTTAATTGGACTCATTGATGAATTCACAACTAGTGGTTGACTTGAATAGCAAGATGAATAATCCATATGCCGCAAACCCTGTAAGTAACTAATGTAACAAATAATAACATCTATTACACTTGTCATTAGTAAGTCTAAATTTACAATCTACATGCAGGGTGAAGCAACTGTCATGGGATTTGAAATTTTGAAAACATCCGACTCCGGTTACAATAATGCATACCCTTTGAATGAAGACGACGCACGTGATCCACCTGAGATTCCTCCACAATTGCAAAACACCTTGGTCGGCTATCCTGCTAATGTCGATAGTTTTAGTTCTCTTCCATTGCCTCAGAACGCGATTCTAAATCATCTTTATATTGAGAATAGAGAGCCACAAAGATCTGTGGTAGCTTTGGGATACACTCATCGCTTTCGTACCAAATTTGTTACCGCAGTGCTTTACAAACCAGTTCAAAGAAGGGGAGCCACAAACATTTGATGTGCTGACTATAAACCTTCTCTACAGACCAGTTTAAAGAAGTGGACCAAAACCATTTGATGTGCATATTATGAACTTTTCATTGCTGTTGATTTGTAATGATTTAATGTGTAGACTTGATGTTTAAACTAGCAGGAAGTGATATTTATTGGACTTCTAAGACTTCAGTAATTTTTTCGTTGTATATTTCTATTTCATGGTTTGGAGTTTATAATAAAAACTTCAAACCATCTACACCAAAACAAAAACAAAATTAAGATAATTTCTCAATCTGTCCTCTATATTGTGCAAATTTGTCAAAAATACACTACTAGAAGCGCGCTTCCAGCAATGAGGGGATGGATGAATTGAGAAATTATGAAAAATTAAACCCTTTGTGATTTACTTACTACAGAAGATAAAAAAAATTTAACAGTACTAATCAGGGAAAATGATGAGGTAGAGAAAGAGTACTCAATATGCTGTGAAAATAGCATGAGACTAGTTCAGAAGATGGTTTTTCATTGAGTTAATACTTCTGAGTATGTTAATATCAGCAACTACCTAGTCTACTTTCTGAAATCTGACTATATTAGAAATAACTGCGGCAAACTAACTTAACCGATTTTGTTGTTAAGCTACCTTCACTCCTACACCAACAATACTTGATAATAATGTTTTCATTTTTATGAAGAATAAGAATAATAAAATATGTTAAGAGAAGCATGGGAATGATATGGGTTCATGGACAGCTAGATCATAAGAGATTCATTTACAATTACAAATAAGTAAATAGTCATTCATGTGTGAGCAGTAGTAATCACTATAATGTATAAAATTGCCAAAATATTTTGAAATTGTCTTTTATTAGTTAATTTTTTTATTTTAATGGTAGATATTAGTATGTTAATTGTTATGTTAGTTTTTTTTCTTATTGTCAGGACTTGAATATTGGACATTTAACTTCTTAACTCATTTAATATCTTAGGTCAAACTAGTTGAGCTACTCAACCCCCCTCTTTTATTAGTTAATTGATTTCTCAAGCGTGTGTTTCATTAATTATTTTGGCCTTCAAATATGTCTTCTACTAAATAGTTTGATCTTTAAAATTACTAGTAGAAGACATCTCTCAGATGTTTTTATAATCTTATTGTGAAAATGTCTCATACATTTAAGAACAAAAGTCATTGATTATGTACTCTTTTCGCATTGCCGTATTTGGTGCCGTGAATTTATTTATTTTTAAAAAATTAACAGGCGTAAAAGTTCTCTTAATTAGGCTAAAACAAATAAAAAAAGTTATGACAGATTGAGAGTGAGCATATTGTGTCTCGATTCAAAGTAGAAAGGATCTTAGAGCTTAGATAACACTCACAAATGAATTTATATTTACCTCCATCTAAAAATACTGGTGAAACTCAAACCTGAACATATGGACCAATTAGACGTATCTTTTTAACACTAGACCAACTCATTCGAGTTTACATAATATTAACGGTATAAACCAAAGTTTTTTTTTTTTTGAAAGAGTATATACCAAAGTTGTATATGTGAAATAGAAATCAATACCATAATGTTTCCTATCGTTCTTATAAGAATAAACGAGCAATTTAGTCTTTAAAATATCATTCTAATTTAATCCATAAACTATATTTTTTTGAATAAACTATATTTTTTAATCCATAAACTATATAAATATATCAAAATAGTAAGTTTGTATTAAAACTTATACATTTTATATTAAATATAAAACTTATTAATAAATAATTTTTGTTTTTTAATAAAAAAAATAGCTAGCTTTAGTTTTTTTAACATGTGCAATATTGTACATGTTTGACAAACTCAAATACAGTTGTGTTTTTTATTATTATCTTTCTCTCCTCAGATCAAATCAATAAATAGTTTAACTTTATACTATGTAAAACACGTTATCAATATTTAAGTTGTTTAAATAACACTCTATCTTCTCAAAATGTTGGAGAATAAGCATCGTTAAAACTCTTAAAGAAAGCTTGCTATCTATTTGAGTCTAACAATGCTCGAGAGATTAGTCTTCATAATTACGCGCGGAAGATACCAACTTAAAAAAAAATGTCGTAGAATAAATAAAAGGACAGACCCTCAAGCTAAGACGTGTGCCGCGTGAGGAAAGTAAATTTTGGTTCTGGCTCTTCTGCACCTCTCTGATTTGTCTAGGCAGCTTCTCATTGGCAATCAATAAACATTAATTACTATACTCTACAGCAGCCGATTTCATGCTATAAATATAAATATTCAAATTAGTTTACCAAATACAAATCAAAGAAAAATATATTTACAAAACCATAACCAAGGTTTTAAATAACGGTGGCGTTCTCAGTCGCGGTCGCGTTAAGGTTGTCGCGATTTCGGCTGTTTCGGATGTGTTGCGTTATAGATTGTTGTCGTCGCGGTGTGAATTAATCACAACAATGCACAAATATTATTTAATCATTTATTTTATCATATAGTGTATAATAACTTAAATTGAACTATTATTTTATATATTATAAGATTGTTAAAATAAATATAATAATTACAACATTACAACACTATACAACATGAAAACATACGACGAAAGGAATATGAGATACTATTGGCTCATTATAGGCTCTCATTATCTATTTTTTCCTTATGAACGGTGTTGTGTTTTTCGCTTAGGTAATGGTGTGGCACATTTGTAACGGAGTTTTACGGTTGTATCGGCTGTTTGCCACGGTCGTAACGAGCGTTTTGGTGTGATTTTCCATCTCACCCTGAAAACAGGTAAAAACGTAACGGTGGTCACCTATACCTTTTTGTCGCGGCCGTTTTCGCGATAACGGACCCGTATTTAAAACCTTGACCATAACTACACACTCGTGTTTTTATAGCTTGAAATAAAAGAGCTAAAACTGTCTCTTAGCTTATACGGTAAAAGACCGCATGAATGAGTATTTGATAGGGACCGGATCCTCTCCAATGAATGAGGATGGATAGATTCAGTGAAATCTCAACCTTTAAAATAAAAGAGAGAATACGACTATTCAGATTTTCACATGAAGGAGTCTCTTTCCTATTTGATATGTAGAGGGTTAGAAGTATGGTTTCAAAACAATAATTTGTCACTTATTAGTGTTTAGTGTGTTTATTTTAAGATGGAATTCAACTAACAATACCAATATTGGTAAATAGTACGCTTTTAATTGAGTTTAGACGGTATTTGTTACTTTGTCCATGAAGAAAAAAAAAAGACACTTTACAAAGTGGAGTAAAATTTATTACTGTTTGAGTTGAGTGTTGCATGGATTTGAAATTGGTTAAAGAAGCAAAACTCACGTGTGGAATCTGAATCTATTTTATCCAATCGAACGGTTTAATTATGAATTTATTGAGTTCGTGAAAGATCATAAATGGTAATGTCTGCATAGTATAAGGTTCAGTAAATGCTTCGGAGTATTTCAGTTTTGGCAAATTATTCATGTCAGTTGTCACACTGCATGTCAATAATATTTCAGACCAAACTTAACCAATTGTTACAAGGGACACTAAAAAGTTTGTAAATTCATACGAAGAACAAAATAAATTGGCGGGTTTTCTCAAAAATGAAATAAATTGGCGGGTGCAGGGTTGATATTTTTCATCTGTTTCTTATAAAAATAATTTATATATTTGAAAACATTAGCATAATTTACATATAAAAAAAATTGCATGATATGAAATGTTACTGTATTTGCATATTATTGATAAAAGAAATTGTTTTCAATATGTAATTTTTAGTTTATTTTAGAACCCGCCACAATTAGGGTTTTTGACATTCCGGTGAGTCTACCAAGATATCTCTAAAGCTTCCATTTGGGTTTTATCACTTGATTTTCAACCTCTCAACGTGGATGACTCCGCTAGAATTTGAACTTGGGTTCCCAAGTCCTGCTATGGAGGCAAGTTGCATTGCTTCCACTTGACCAATACCAAGTTGGTTTCAATGTGTAGTCACTTACGAAGTGTGTGTATATTGTTGAAGTTATGATATTATTATTATTTTTTTACCAAAAATTCTGATATTATGTTTTTTTTTATACCAAAAATTAATGATATTATGTTAAACTACAAGAATATTTTTTATTTTTAAAGGATATCATTTATACGCATTGTTAGTGTATGCATCCTCTAGCTATCACAATATCATGTAGAAATTCCATAGATATTTATGAACTAAGAGGGACTAACCCTTGTGCAACAATGAGGTAGCCCTGGCTACTTTTTTTTTTAATAAGTTAGTATAGTTTATTATTTACTTATCCTAATAACATATATTTAACTGACACAAACAATATCTATCTGTTAAAGTCAAAAAATTATAACTTGATTGAAAAAATTGATTCATCTTGTTTTAGTACTTTCAATCTCAGCTGTAACTATAGTGAGAGTTTTGTCAATAACAAAAACTATCAAGACACAACTTAAAAACAAAATCAATGAGAATTTCTTTCAAATAACTTAATTATCTACATTTAAAAAGACTTGTCAATGTATGTATTTTATCTATGAGATTTTCCTCAACCGTAGTTATTGAGCTATTAGTAGTACAAAAAGCATAATTGTAATGAAAAAAGCAAATTCTTGTGACACAAATTTCAAAGCAAATAATTGTCATCTTCCAACGTTTCCATGTACTTCAAAGTTCAACTGCATCCGAACATTCTATGGCCGGCAGTTGAATCCTCACATTGAACACCATCCACCCTAACTAAAACATTATTGGCCCCCAATAAATAATCAACTTTGTGGGTAGGGGTGCTTTTAGAAGATTGATATGGCTCATTTTAGTGTTACAACTAATTTAATTAATGGGAGGCAAAGACTATGGTGATGATACGATGGAAAACTTGCTCACTATCTTCAATTCTTATAAGAAAATTGCTTTTCTGACATCAAAAAGTTCATATTGACACATGGAAATGACCAAATTACCCCAACGGTAGTTAATTGCCTCTGGCATATCCGGGTGCAGTTAACTGCCTATGGCTTTGCTGCACTTAAGTGCAGTTCTAGTTGTGATTTTACGCAAGACTTATGTGTAATGTTACGAAACTTTTCACATCGTCTATATGTATTTTTATAGAGGTGTTTGTAAAGTTTCGTAGAATTCTGAATAAGTTTCGATTTATTTTGATTTTTCGACCGAAACGCGTAAAATCACAGTTGAAATTGCACTTAAGTGCAACAAAGTTAACTGCCTCTGGAGCCAGCGGCAGTTAACAACGATGGAGGTAATTTGGTCATTTCCATGTATCAATATGAACTTTTTGATGTTAGAAAAGCAATTTTCTTCTTATAATTACCGATCAACTGCTATGAAGAAAATACTACACAAAACCCTTAACTATATTACTATGTAATCTTTAATGTTCTTTAAGTGTGTTTCCCAACTTGCATGGCATGTAGTTAAGGTTATACTATTTTCCTAGTGATTTTCCCTTTTAAGGTTATATATTTTTTATTTCTGTGACATGTAGTTATTTGAAAGTCTAATAACCATGTACGAAATGAAGGTCCCCTAAAAAAAATGTACGAAATGAAGGTGTAAATAAGTTTAAGGGTGGATTTTTACTTTTGCCCAATTAGAATACAACAAGTGGATTTTTGATATACTTTAATAGAAGTTTTTTCTTTTGAACAATACTTTAGGAGAAGTTAACAAAGAAAAGGTGGAGTTAAGGGAGAAATGGGTGCTAACATGTTCACTTAGACCATCCACAATGGTGAATGCTTCACCTATTAAGCACCGGGCTAAATAGGCATCCCATTGTGGAGTGATATTCATTTTATGTGTGAATTTCAATTAATATTTTTCAATGAAATAAATGAGTGTTTTGGAAATGTAATAATACAGAGTTATTAGTGGGACCTATTAATAAATTTTGTTGTGGTGTTGGGTTGGAGAAATTGAGTGTTTATTAGGTATTGATATTAAAAAGTTATAAAATGAATGATGTGTACATGTGGGATCCACTTAAGCACCCAAATAGGGGAGCTCCATTGTAGACAGTGGCGTAGCCGGGACCCCCGACCAGGGGGTGCAGAATTATGACGTGGTTTGGTCAAGTCAATTTTAAAGTTTATATTTATGAGTTCATATGATCAAATTAGACCTATTTTGTAACAATTTTTACTTACAAGTTTATAGCAATTTTTACTACCTTGCAATGTTTTTTATAAGCTATTTTAAGTAGTGTTTAAGTTTATAACTTTCACATATTATTTTTATAAACATTCATTAAAAATATATATTTTGACATTTCATATTTATCAGTTAATTCAACCGCTAATTTATCAAACTTTATAACTTAAATCTGTTAACTTTTCTGCATTCAGTCAACTTATCAACAAGTTCAACCACTAATTATCAAACATGATTTATTACCTATCAGCTAATTTATAGAATTTAGAAGTAGAATATCATTAATAATAGACGATTATTGATCATAAAAATAATCTTAAGACAAAGAAAAAGAGAAAAAAGCATAAAAGATGATAGAATAACAAGAGAGATGGAGAATAGCATATTGTGGGATGCATTTGTGTATAGAGTACACACCAATTTGACTTAGTAGCATTGTCTTGTCAGTATGACCATTGCCTCGCGTGTTTGAGCTTGTGAAGAGGAAAATATATATATCTTCAACTTGGGTGCAAGACAATAGATCCAGGGGATTCAAATTGTAATAAAATGGAATAATTGGTCTAAATATTATAGGTTGAGGGGGTTCACTTGCATACCCTCAAAGGTATGTAGCTCCGTCCCTGATTGTAGATGGTTTTACAATTCATAATAGAAGTGGGTGATCGATGATTATTTCAATTAAGATTCAAACTTGAGTTCTTCCCTTAATTGATGTTTGATTAAGCACTTAAATACTTACCTTGGCAATAGTGTTTTTGGAAGGAAAATGAGGTTTTGGTACTTATTTTATGAATGGTTTGCAAACCCAATATGATGTTTTGGTGGGCAACGATTGTGAGGATTTATTTGATAGATAGGGTACTACTTGTAATTCATTTATAGTTGTAAAGTTAGTACCACTTATACTTATCTTCTCTAATTGAATAAAATTTGTTTTGCCGTTCAAAATCATGGTATTTTTATTTTTTTTTGTGTTATCACAGTTTTTTTTTTTTTGAATATGTTAGTATGTCACGGTATTGTTTCTTCAATAAATTCCATACAAATATTCAATCATTCTGTATTTTACAATGTCAGGCTATTTATTTCTTAAAATTTATTCACACATTAAAAGTGAACACATACTTGTAACCCTAAAAGATCTAATTAATGCTTGGATTTGAAAATATTTGAAATTTGGTGTAATAAACATGAACTCACGAGCTTCCTCACTTGCCTCACAGATAAAAGGTCCACCCACCCTGCCAACTCACGATACCACAGTCCCAAAGTAATCCCATATATAACAAATGTAGCACTATGTATTCATATATCACACCCTTTATCACTAGCCTATTTAAGGCACTTAGTTTCAACCTCTTTGCAACAATCTATAGCTACCATAAAACCTCTCTAAAACCTCGCCTATATCACACTCTCATATATATCAAAACAAACAATACTTCATAAGAAAAAGAGAAATGGCTACTACTAAATGTTTCTCCCTATTGGCAATTTTCCTTCTTCTTTCACTAAATTCTCTTCACACAACCATAGGTGGACGTATAATTCCTCCAAGTGCTCCAAGCACAGTAACAAGGCCATTAGTTTCATCAGAGGTTGCAAGTTTTGTGATGCCAAACCAAGATCACAAACAGAAAGTTTTTCAATTAGGAAGAGAAGTGAAGGGTTGTTTACCAAAAGGTGCAAGGCATAACTCAGCTCCAAGTAGATTTGTTAACTTTAAGCCTGAAGGATCTGGTGGATGTTCTAAAATGCATTCAGGGAAACCTTGAAAATCATATATATTTTGTTTTAAGTTGAAGAAGCCTTTTCTTTTTGTTTGTATATGGTTTTCTAAGATCACTAGTAGTGAATTAGAAAGTGAGAAGATCACATTTATATATGTTTTTTCTTGTGATTGATATATTGCCAATTGCAATTTTGATTTATATATTGATCACATATTTTTCTGGTATTATATAGAAGTATGAGTAATGCTTGAGACAGAAGTCTATTACTGTTTAAGTAAAAGATAGTATATGATACATTCGATTTTTTTTGAAACGCAAGCTAAGCATGTCTAATGGTACCAACTTACCAAGTAAATAATATGCTAGTAACCATCTAAAATTTAACTCCAAACACTTAAAACCAGAGACTCTGGATTATACGAACGGATTCACTTGTAACTTATACATCAGATTTTTTTTATTGAACACGAGGTATTGCTGACAAACCGTTTTTTATGCAAAGGAGCATATAAACAAAACTGTGACTGTTCAAAATGCAAGACATGCTCAACTATATTTTAAATAACAAAATTACCATCCATAATATTAACATAACAAACCATATCTAAATATTATGTTAAACTAATTTAACTTGAATGTGTGAAAAGCAAAACATAAGGTAAGCTTCAAGTTTTCCTTTGAAAAGAAAATCTAATTATACAGGTCATCTTCATCAGCCCCACCAGCTGCAGTGGTAGTTGCAAAAGGATCAGATGCAGTAGTCCTATTTGCGCTATCTGCAAATCTAAATTCACTTCCGAAACCTCTAGATTGTTGTAAAGTCTGAGCAAATGCCTGATATTTGCGTATATCTGCATCGCTGACACTCCTGCGGGCGTACTTCATCGACTCCTCAAAGTGAGCCGCCTTGATCTCCGCAACTTCTTCGTCAACCATGTCTTCATCCATCGCCTCAGGGTTTTCCTTCCTCTTCCTCTCTTGCTCTATGTCCTGTAATCACAACAATATATTAGTTCAAACATTATCAGAAGAGATTCATCAAGTTAGTTTCATATTTGTATACATATTAGCAAGCACAAGTTCATCAAATCAGAAAGTTCCATCTTTCAAAGTTCTAAGGAATAAAAGAAGCATACATCTATTAGCCAAAAACATACCTTCTCTATGTTTTCTCTAATAGCATATTTGCATGCTCGCTGGCATATTTCTGTAATGTCGGCGCCACTAAAACCTTGAGTATGCCTAGCCAATGCTCCCAAATCAACATTTTTCGCGATCGGTGACTTTCTCAAACAGGACTTGAAGATCGAATGACGGGAATCCTCGTCAGGAAGAGGAATATAGATCAACTGATCTAAACGGCCTGGCCGAAGGAGTGCGGGATCAATGATGTCAGGTCTGTTAGTTGCCCCGATAATGAACACGGTCTTTTTAGCAGACATGCCATCCATTTCTGTCAGAAGTTGATTTAGAACTCTGTCAGCAGCACCACCAGCATCCCCAACACTGCTCCCTCTCTGCAAAAACGACACAATGATTATATACAAAATACAAGCTGAAAATATGAAATCAAAGAGATGCAAGCAATCACAAAGATATTACAAAACATCAAGGGCCTATTTGGATTCTCTAATTTGAGCTTATCTATTGGCATAAGCACTAGTAAGACTAGGAAGAGCTTATATGAAAACAGTTCGACTTTATTTTATTTTGTTATAAAAAAAGCCTATGCATAAGCACACATACAATAAGCACTTGATTAAGTTGTTTATCCAAACAGGGCTCAACTTGATATCCTCGTATGTTTTTTTTCCAAACAAGTAAAAGCAATAATAACATTGTCTCAAAGTATAAAAATATATCTCACTAGAGTATCAACCATGGTTAAAGAACGTACAATAAGCACTTGATTAAGTTGTTTATCCAAACAGGGTTCAGGTTGATATCCCCGTGTGCCTTCTTTTTTTTCAAACAAGTACAAGCAATAATAACAGTCTCAAAATAAAAAAATACATTTCACTAGAGTATCAACCATGGTTAAAGCATAATAACATAGCAATCCAGGAGTTTATAGTAACTAGAAAACCAACCTGAGTGGCAATGGAATCAAGCTCATCAAAAAAGAGGACACATGGAGCTGATTGTCTAGCCTTGTCAAATATTTCCCTAACATTGGCCTCACTTTCACCAAACCACATTGTAAGCAATTCTGGGCCTTTTATACTGATAAAGTTAGCTTGACATTCATTAGCAATTGCTTTGGCTAACAAAGTTTTTCCACATCCCGGAGGACCATAGAAGAGAACTCCTTTTGATGGTGACATCCCAAACTTCTCAAACTTTTCCGGGTGCTCAACTGGATATTGAACAGTCTGCATACACATAAACCAAAATCAGAAACAGATAATATTGGTAAGGAAATAAGGTGTAATTAAGTACTAGGAAAGATTTATGACCTCTTGCAGTTCACGCTTGACATTCTCAAGGCCTCCGATGTCCTCCCAGCTGACATTAGGCACCTCAACAACCTGTTAATACAGACATTCGTAAGAAAACAGACAACAAAAAAGGAATGACTCATTGACTGATCAAGTAATCAACTAATGATTTCTAAATATAGGAGTCGGAAAGAAAACACTAACAGTTTCACGTAGAGCTGATGGGTTGCTTGTTCCAAGTGCGGTATGGAAATGCTCATTTGTAACTGCCATAGAATTTAGTATTTCAGCATCAATAGTCTCATCCTCTAAGTCAATGACGTCCATCTTCTCCCTAATGCATTGCAGAGCAGCTTCAGTGCAAAGAGCAGCAAGGTCAGCACCAACATACCCATGAGTATCTTTTGAAATTCTCTCCAAATCAACCTACAGAGAAAGTCATAAATGAGTGAATGAAAATTTGAGGAAATTGAAAAGCAAAATCACAACAAAGCAGTATAAAACTTGATTGTGGGTAAAACCTTATTAATACTGCAGCTATCATGATTAAATAAAATAGTAGTGAATTCAACTGATGAACGGAATTATTATTAATTATAACCACGACACCTTAAACACGACCAAAAAACAGAAAAGACAGACCAACATATGTCGAAGTTAATTAATTAGTAATGTCCAACTTACATCATCAGAGAGCTTCATGTTTTTGGTATGTATGCGAAGGACTTCAAGTCGCCCGATTTCATCTGGAACACCAATATCGATTTCCCTATCAAATCTACCAAACCTTCTCAATGCTGGGTCAATGCTATTGGGACGATTAGTAGCACCCATGACAATAACGTGAGCACGAGATTTTAGCCCATCCATAAGAGTCAGAAGTTGTGAAACAATCCTTCTTTCTACTTCACCGTTTGTCTTCTCCCGCTTGGGTGCAATAGAATCAATTTCATCAATAAAGATGATGGATGGTGCATTCTTTTCTGCTTCTTCAAATGCTTTCCTAAGATTGCTTTCACTCTCTCCAGCCAGTTTGGACATAATCTCTGGTCCATTAATACAAAAGAAGAAAGCTCCAGTTTCATTAGCAACAGCCCTTGCTATTAATGTCTTTCCAGAACCTGGGGGTCCATATAGCAAAATTCCTTTGGGTGGTTTCACACCAATTGACTTAAAAAGTTGTGGATGCCTAAGTGGAAGCTCAACCAACTCACGGATCTGCGCCATTTGCTTCCTAACACCACCCACATCATCATAACCGACTTCATCAAGCCTTTCTTCATCCTCTCTTTTCACAGGTTCCCCCTCGCAGAAAACCTCAGTGTCTGGAGCAACCACACAGAACTCCCCAGGATCAGTTTCAATGACCTTAAACTCTACACTTCTCATCCCTCCCCGCACAAGAAATAGATCTCCTTTTCTGACGGGACGATAAGCCTCCAAGAAATAGGCTGTAAATTATATACATTAAAAAAGTTAGACATGTGCAGAGACAAAAATATATATGTTTGAACATGTAAAAAATAAAGCCTCTAGGAAACTAAAGATTAATGATTAGACTTGGCATGCATTGAATCCTCTAGAAATATTATAGAAAAAACTCATGTAATCCCATAGCTATTGCTCCTCGGAGAAAAAATATTCTCTTCTTCACAACCTCTACGCTTCTAACCAAAAATGATACAGAGTGGTTCCCTTTCTATTTTCCCTTCTCTATATTTGGTTGCCTATCCCTAGTAACTGACACATAAGCAATTCTCCCCTATCTTCCTTGCTCAGCCCATTTATTGGACTTGGGCCCAAACCCGGCACACTTCAGGCCGCAAGAAAAATAGCCTTGTCCCAGCAACCACTGAGTTAATTGCAAGACAGATCAAAAGCATTAACCCATGAAGCAAAGCCAAAACTTTTCAGCAAGTATTTGAACAGGAATTAATCAAGAAAACCATTAATCAGGATAGTTAACAGATAGTAGCTGAATACATGAAAATTTAGCAATAGAAATATGATCATAACTAAAAAAATGCACTCAAAATATTCACACCAGAACAAAGCTAGCAAAAACAAGTAAAAATTCAGTAATGAAAGGTGGAAACTCACGTTTCAAGAAAGCATCAAATAGATTGCCAGTGAGGCCCTCGATGGTATCATCAACGGGCAGAATGTGCACACGTTTACCATACTTGACATCAGGACACTGATGCACAGACACAACATCTCCAAGCCGAACACGCAAATTTGACCTCACAATTTTGTTCATCCTAATCCTAGGCTCTTCACAGGTGTCATCAGCAAGAGCAATACAAACAGTATCCTTCCTTTTCTTTCCCTGCAATACAACATAAACCACATTAAAAAACTTAACACCCAACAAGCCCAACACATATATTTGAGTAAACATTCAATTTAGTCCTTCAAATTAAACCTTAAACTATCACACACTCTTCTATATGGTCCCTGAACTATAAAAACATAATAAATAGTCCCTGAACTATATATCATGTTTTCTCTCTTATTCTCTAAGGGAGTAACTTGATGGATTGAAAATAGAATATTGTTAAATTGGAGATTTACTCCATATATTTCTGCAAATTATGTATGGGTGCGTTTGCGAGTTGGTTTTTGGAGGGCAAAGTCAATATTTTGATGTATATTTGATTTTTCTAAAAAAGAATAAATTAAGAGAACAACTTAATATTATATGCTCGTGTATCATAATCATATTCTTTCTTTAAAAAGAATTATCATATCAAATCAAATATATATTAAAATATAGACTTGGCCCTGCATAGCCTTCCCCTCCAAGACCTTCAAACACACAAACACACCTTAAGGGTATGTTTGGATAGAAGTTTTGCAGGGGAGGGCTTACTTTTCTACATTAAATTAACGACATTATAAAATAGTTTTTAAATTCAATCAAGTGTGTGATTGAATTGAAGTATTATATGATCATTTATATTCATATTTTTTTTTAAACATCACTTATACTTTAAAATATAGACTTAACCCTACAAAACCCCTTCTCAAACACACCCTAACATAACCACTCTCTCAAAATTAAAAAAGCAAAATAAAAATAAAAAAGACATACAAGTGCAACTTAAAAACCGATTATTTTGAGAATGATTAATTTAAAGAGGGTATATTCAAAATACTACCTTGATAAGGATAGTATCACCACGGAAAAGCCCCAACTTTTCCATGGTTTCAGGGTGCATGGCAACAACAGAGTTGTCATCGTTAACCGCCTCATCTACCACAAGGCGGTTCGGCGATTTCTTACGTTCCAGAATCGCGGTGGAGAAGTCCTTCTTCCCTGATTTCCTGAAATTCAAACCAACAAACTTCAATATCATAAAATAAAATAAAAAAAGTAAGCAAAATTCGAAAATCGAAAAATTTGAACGGAAAATCGAACGCGGTGAAGTGAATGAACTTACGAGTCCGATGATGATTCAGGTTGAGCCATTGTCGATGGAATTTGAAAATCGCGCAGAAAAAACCTTGACTTTGTTTGTGTCGATGAAACAAAAGACAGTAGTGAATAAAGGGTTTCGTTTCAATATTTATACATTGTTTCCGTTTGTTTTTTATTTGCCAAATTTTGTGCTTTATCTTGTTTTTCAAGTCTAAATTTAGTTTGTCTTTTTTTGATAAATATCTCGAATGCAGATATTCTTAAATTTTATAATATACACTCTCTCACCTCAAATATAAGAAAAAATTCTTTCTTTACATTGATTGAGTGGTTAATGTATCTGATCTATATTGTAAAACAAATACATTAATTATTCAATGAACCTAAAAAATGAATCTTTTCTCATATTTGAGAACGGAGAGAGTATATGTTTTATGGAAAATGTTAACGAGTGTTGGGGCATGTTAAGGAAACCAAATATAGTATAAGGGTCTTGGAACTTGCATAGTCAAAGTTAAAAAAAAGTAAAAAATTATGTTTTCAATGTAAATATTTCCTTTTTTGTTTCCTTAACTAGTGTCACGAGGACACTGGTTAACAAGACTCATGTTTTATATATACAGGCGAAAAGACATACACGTAAGTGCCTGACTTTCCGCTCTTTTTATTACATTAACGTTTGAAAATTATGAACGGTATCTTATTATGAAATTTTGATTTTGATTAAAACTAAATATAAAAGTTTGTTGTTTTCAAGTTATAACAAATCAAACTAATCATAGTTATCTATTTCAATGACACCAACAATATAGCATAAAAATATAATCTATTTTTTTAATGACACCAACAACAATCTTTATTATAGAAAAAGTTGTTTAAAAGTATAATTGAGATAATAAAAAAGTAAATATAAATGTAATCATTTAGTTTGTTATACTTTTTAAATGGTAAAAGAAAAAAAATCAGACATATATATATTCATATCATGTTTGTTACATTTTTTTTAATATTTTTTTTAAATTTATTCTTATCTAGCTATTTGTTATATGTTTTATTTATATTGAAAATTGAGGACAATTTTGTAAAGAGAAAAAGTCAGCCCAAAAGAGCTAAAATAAGTTGTTTTCTTTATATATAATATAGATGTAAATATCATAATTTTATTTTGTCATATCTTATATATATATATATATATATATTTGTGTGTGTGTATGTATATATATAAAGAAAATAGTTTCTTTCGGCTCTTTTGGACTGATTTTTCTTTTTCTAAAATTACTAGCAACTTTGAATACAAATAGCATTTTCGAATGAATTTTTATATTTTCAAAATTACCCTCAACTTTAAATACAAATAGCACATATATAAAAGATAATGAATGAGAGTGAACTCAACTATTAAAAATGGTGTAACAAACACATTATTTATTTTTTTGTTATCACACAAAATATATCGTATAACAAGTATATGTCCATTTTTTTCCTTTATCCTTAAAAGAAATGTTACAAACTAGATCAAGTATATATATACTATGTATAAAGAAAATGAGAGATTTTGGGTTGACTTTTTCATTATCTCAATTATACCCTTAAACAACTTTTTCTATAATAATAGTTTTTGTTAGTGTCATTAAAAAGATAAGAATTTATATTATATTTTTTGTTATATTTTCAGTGTCATTCAAATAGATAAACATGATTAGTTTAACTTGTTATAATTTGAAAGTAACAAGCAGTTATATTTATACTTTTAATCAAAATTTCATAAAAAATACCGTTCATAATTTTCAAACTTTAACGTAATAAAAAAAACGGAAAGACAGATAAGTGAGTGTCCGTCTTTTCACTAATATATATAAAAAAAGTTGTTAAGTATCATAAACAATTTTTTGAAGCCAAAAATACTATTATAAATTTTCTTTTCTTTTTTTGTCCCAAAAAAATGACCTTATATATAAAAAAAGTTGTTTGGTCTTTTAAACAACTTTTTTTAGTCGATATAGAAAAACCATTTTTTATGAAGATATAAGAAAACCATTTATTCCTCTCAATTAAAAAACAAATATAGGTAACAGTTTATTCTTCTCACTTAATCTAGCAATTTTATATGTCATAGGTTAACGTTTTAATCTCACTAGTTTGCATATAAAGTAAAATAAAAATATTTAATAGAAATATTACATTTATTCTCTTAATATGAAAGTCAATGAAAATTTAGAAGTTTTGCTAAGTGTTTATGATCGCACCAAACATGGACACCGTGCTGAAGTTGCTAGAGATGTCATCAAATATTTGTTTGCAATCAAGTTCGATAGACAACGAAGATAAGCTCAAAGTACCAAACCATTTTATCGCTTCCTTTAGACCTCTTGCTTATGCTTCTTTGGGTTATGATAGACCTATATACCAAGATGTCTTCGCTCTAATGAACTCCCCTCTTAGGCACATTCCGACCCCATAACCTCCTTGATCCTTAAAAATTGTTGCATCGACATTGCACTTCACCTCCCCGGCTACCGATCTAATCCACCACTCTTGACTATGATCTGACATTCCATTGTTGCGGTATTCTCCTTGTTCTCTCCTTCCCTGACTTACGTGGACCTGCTGCCACTGAAGTAGGTTATCACGCATCATAAGCACTAAGATACGCGATTGTGTTTCGACGTCGTTCCACCACTTGTCATTTCGTTTTTTCCAGATGCACCAAAGGGTCTTTACGAAATCAAGAAGTTGCTGGTGTTGTAGAGATTCCAGTAACAGAAACAAATAGCTACAAAACCATCTTTCGTATCCATACTTTCTTGTATAATGTGTCATAGACCTGCTGCACTCCACACCTCGTCTAGTTTTGCACATTCAAAAAATACATGCCAATCAATTTCATATGAGCTCTCACAGTGCACGCAACGATCACAACAATGTACACCGCATGTTTAAAGCATGTGTCTCATGGGTAGACATCCCTTTGCTACCCTCCATAAGAACACATTTACTTTTTTGTGAGATTCGAAGTCTCCAAATTTTCACCGAGTCATCTTCTGCTTTCAGCTCGCTGTTATCCACTAGGTTCTCTGTAACACCCCAATTTTATATTTGAATTAATTCTACGATGTTTAATAGGTGGAGTTTTGATTAATATTATTATTGATGCTTCTTGTGCTTGAATATTATTTTGTTGGTAAGAAAATAGAAATAATGATGTGGAGTGGGAGGTGGTTTAAGAAAGTTAAAAGGAACAAAGAGGAGAGTCCTAACAAAATAAATAAAGAGTCGTGGGTGTAGAAAGTAAGTTTTTAATAAGTGGGGGAGGGGAGAAGTAAAAGTGTAGTGCATGGAAAATAAAGGTAATTATAGATATTAGTGAGCCCATATATATATATATATATATAGGAATATTAGGGATTATAAATCAGTTTTGGCTGATCAGAGAAAAGGGAGAAAAGAAGCAAAGAG
>Ga0315913_1003947_pt1 | contig 17875 bp, 9 predicted proteins | sample MpolsnodulesMG_FD_207736 | JGI IMG/M metagenome (GOLD analysis project Ga0315913, IMG submission 207736) | Medicago polymorpha root nodule microbial communities from Los Angeles, California, United States - small nodules | ecosystem: Host-associated > Plants > Roots > Nodule | place: USA... | reverse complement strand
GCCCTATCTCTTCTCGTTTTACTTTTATGTCGAATAGAACAATAGTTTTACACAAACAAACAATTTATACCCAAACACTTAACGTGATGAATATTGTGAAAACACTTATGAAATACGCAACTCCCTGTGGATACGATCCTATTATACTTACGTGTAAATAGTTTTATGACATGTAAAAATCTTACATCAACCACTTTGCTTGACACAGCTTTTAGAGCTACCTATCCTACGGTAAAAGGTCTGACACCTAATCCCACAAGCGATGAAACCTCAGTCAAGTCTACACAAGCATACTTTCCACCTACCCATCTATACACCATCACATCCACAGGCCTGAGTGTCAAGAAGTTCACAGACGTCTCCTTCTTCACTGATATTCCCGCGCGTCTGAATATATCAAAAAGCACATCTCTAACAAAGTCATGTCTGTATTTAAAGCCGGGAAGCTCCTTATAATGAATGACATGCTCCCCAAAAGTATCCAGGCACGCCTTATGACAAACAAGACACACCGGTGCAAAATATTTGACCCAAGAATACACGACTTTAGCTTTTTTAATCTACAAAACGATTCGTAAGTTCTTTAGAAGATATCTTTCGAATATTGTTTTATATGTTTAAAGAGTAAAGATCTGTTTAGTAAAACATGTTTTTGAGCTTATAACTTATAATAACTTGTTTTCACTACCATATAACGTTTTTTTTATGAGCTAATTCAAGTAGCTTATAGTTTAAAACTTATAACTTACAATTATTTATCTCAATTTTATCCCTATACTCTTAATTAAAAAACATAAATATTAATTAAATATATCATTATTTTTCATGTAACTTCAAATTTATAAACTAATTCAACCGCCGTAAAATAGCTTATGCTAATTTTTGCCAAACGTGTAAATAGAAGACCATCATAGCTTGGTTTCATCGTTCAACGCAAAAGAACCCTTCCTCAGTTTCTTTTCAATTTCCAATTTCGCCATGGCAAGTCACTCCCATTCACAACCCTCAAACACATTCACTTCTCTCTCCCACCGTTGGCGAGAAGATCTCCGCCTCATACGCGACCGTGCAAACTCCTTCACAACACGAAACCTTCCTTCCACCACCTTCGACGACGTCGATTTCGTCAAAAACTTGCGCCCTAAGCTTTCCGAGTTTCCTAAGCGAACAAGTATTCGGATGAATCTCTCTGCTATTAGGGATGCTATTGTTTCGGAAGTTGAAGAGGATTTGGGTGGAGTTTTTGGTAATAATAAGAGGTTTAACTGTAGTGAATTTTGGAATGGAGATGAACAACAATGGTGTAAGGATTGGGAACCAATTCGTGTGTTTAAGAAACAGTTCAAGAAAAATACGAAGTTTTTGGAGAAGTTGAAGTCAAGTTTGGTATGTTCTTTCTTTTACCATTGTTTATTTAATTTAGATTAAATACTCAATTTGATCGTTTACAATTTTCTCGCGGCCCAATTTATTCGTCCGTTGTAATGAGCGGGAAACCAATATATGAGACTAATCTGGACCGCGAGAGAATTGTGAGTATTTATTTAACTGCTCTATTTATTTAATTTTTAATTGCGGTTATAGAACAATGTAGACCTAGTTTAGTTCATTTATGTGGTTTTAGGTTTCTATTTAATTGTGTGTAATTCAATTCATTAATTTGAGCTTGAGTTGCATATAGATAAATGCAATAAGTGTTGGGAAAAAACTAGACTTTACTGTTTCTTTAACATGGAATGTTTTCCACACATCTGTGCAATTAAGTAGACGATGAGCCAATAAGTGTTTTAAAAACTGAGCTGAACGTTGAACTGGTGAGATCTTCCGGACAAGTTTAATTGCTAAAAACCGCTCGAACAGGACCAAACTGTGATTGAACTGCTCAAATAGCCGAATTGTTAAAGTGTTGGGTTCAGTCTTGTTTTTAATACATTGATATTGATAGATTGTGTGTTATGCTATGGATATGTTTTTGAACTACAGATTTTGCTGGTAGTGTGCAATGTGACCTTTTGTCAGTTTAGGAAGGAGAGTAGGGTTATTTATTTTATATAGAAATAGAGTCTTTATATGAGTGTGGACACAGTGGTAGAAGAAGTGAGGAGAGGACTTTTCCATATTACAGGACAAATGAAGTTTAGGGGATGGGAGAGGGGGTGGGGGGTGGGGGTCATGGGTTCAAACCCAGACGAAGGAGTAAATATTAATGTAATAACTAATCACTAACATTTTCCATTAAAAAACAAAAGAAGTTTAGGGGATATATTGTGCCACATTACACTCGAGTCTACCCTACTCAGAGTATACACTATACAGTGAAAATACTCAACAGTTTCTCTTTCTGCTTGTTCTTTGGAGGGAATGTTTAGCTTGTTATAGAATCAATCAGGATCAACTGTCTCTAGTTAGTGGAAGATTGTGACCAGGTTTTTTTTTTTTTGAAGAAGCCAAACTAAACCCCTTAAATTGGCACCAGAGAGAATCGAACCTGAGACCTTGAGGAGGAGCAGACTCCCAGGTCCCAAGTCAATACAGCTAGGCCAACCCAAGTGGGTTAGATTGTGACCAGGTTGATGGGGAATGATTGTGACATATATGGGAAGAGGCATGTCTCATGCTTGGATCATGGGTGAAGATGATTACGGGCATATATCCAAAGCAAGAGTTCATTCTGAAAGACTTATAAGTACCACTTATTAGGCGAGACTCCTCAATGTGGGGCTATTAATAGAAGACGAGATTTGAATTGGGTTGTACTTGGAGTGCATTTTGCATTGGGACATTAGAGTATACTGGTTCATGTGATAGTTTGCATTTTTGTGCGGCATGTGAGAAGAGTAATAAATTTTGTACAGAAAAGCTGCTCCTCTCAATGACCAAATGATTATGTCATTTAGTGATTGCATTGTAACTTCAGTATGCTTTCTGTCTCTTTCAGTCTTCTTGTCGGGCTCTTTTTGGTCAATCATTGAATTCAATTTAAGTTATAATTTTGTGGCCTGATTCTGCCGCTTTGATTATATATGCAGTGATATGTAATTCACATCCAATATCGACAGTGTTTTAACTTACGAATGATGGCCCTATTAAAAGTATTTCCAACTTTATGCTAGAAAAAATATCACAATAATAAATTATACCGGAGAGCTAATTATTCTCTCTCCCAATAATCTGATTAACTAGCAATCACCATTAAATGTTCTTTAGTTTAGTATCATAGCTATTATTTACTTTTCTTTCTTTCTTCTGGGCATATGACTGGTAATATATGTTTGTGTTTGAAAAAAAAAATTAATTGTATGTTTGTTTTTTGCAGAAATTGATGTGCAATGAAACTGAAGATTCAAAGGTTGGTTTGTTATTGGTTATTTTCTTTTGTTCAGTTTTTGATATACTTCATGTAGTATTATGCACTCGTGTGAAGAAACAAGTAAAAAATGCATGTAACTGAGGGATCCGAACTTTCCATTGTTGCACTATTACACACAATAACATGAATGATAAGAACTTTGTATTTTATAAAAAACAAATAGGGATAAACCCCACTTATAATGATAGAATACTGCTGTCATTTGAGTGTCTACAAACCTCCCTATGTCCAAAGGCCCCAATTCTCTCAAGATGACACAACCCCTTCCTCATCAATCCCTCTTCTTATTGATAGACATGTCTTGTCTCGCTAATTATCTCATCCCCTCTACTACTAAATAAATATCCGTATTTCATTCTATTAAAGTACCAGTTCCTATCACTGTCCATGTTCTACTTGTGTCTTCAACTTTTCTGTGTACTGATTCTCTTATATTCTGCAACTTGTGCCTTGATTTAAATAATTGATTCCGTATTTTCACTTTATTGTCTTGCAGGAAGTTCGCCCATTGGATGTATCTGAACTTCTGGCGCATTTTGTTAGACAGTCAGGACCATTTTTGGATCAACTTGGAGTCAAGAGAGGTACTTAATATATTCACTTTACATTTTATGCTTTCATTTTGGCAGATTTGACACGATGGCTGATTGCCTCGCTCAATGTTTGTCAGTAGGCTGGATTATACGTTCACCCTCTCTACCTTCGTCTTCTAGTTTAATGAAGATGTATCGAATCCAAGTCACCTAGTGTATAGTTCATATTATGTGCTATTGTATTTTATGCTCTGTCCAATGTCATTGTAGATATATGTGACAAGATTGTGGAAGGCTTGTATAGCAGACTTAAGAACCAACGACAACTCCACTCCTTTTCTGGGGGAGAATCTTCGGTTCTTGGGAATGGTAACCTAAATGATGAATTGGATTTGCGGATAGCAAGTGTTCTTCAGAGTACAGGGCACCGGTATGATGGTGGATTCTGGACAGACCATGCAAAACATGATCTGTCAGACAATCAGAGGCATGTTGCAATAGTCACAACTGCTAGTCTTCCTTGGATGACCGGAACTTCTGTAAATCCACTATTTCGTGCTGCTTATCTATCACAATCTTCAAAACAGAAAGTTACTCTGCTAATTCCATGGCTTTGTAGATCAGATCAAGAACAAGTTTATCCCAGCAATCTCACTTTTCTCTCACCAGAAGAGCAGGAGGTTTATATACGAAATTGGCTTGAGGAAAGAATTGGTTTTGAAGCAGAATTCAAAATCTCCTTTTATCCTGCTAAGGTAGCTTTGCTATTAAACCATTTGTATTTTTCCATGTTTCATTTTCACGTCAAATTACATTCAGTTCTCACACTTTTTCTTCTTGTGCATAGTTTTCTAAAGAAAGGCGAAGTATAATGGCTGCTGGCGATACTTCTAAATTTATACCTGCCAGGGATGCTGATATTGCTATATTGGAAGAACCAGAACATTTGAATTGGTACCATCATGGTAAATGTTGGACGAAGAAATTCAATCATGTTGTCGGTATTGTCCACACAAATTATTTAGAATATATCAAGAGGGAGAAAAATGGGGCCCTCCAAGCATTCTTTGTGAAACACATAAACAACTGGGTTACAAGAGCGTACTGCCACAAGGTATGATATTCATCATCCTAATATGTAAGCCTGCATTAACATGAGAGATAACTAAACATGATTATAGTGAATTTTCTTCATTAATTTGTCATAAAGTTATATTATCATAAGAGTGTAAAATGAGACTTGTTAATGACTTGTTCAGGTTCTCCGTCTTTCAGCAGCCACTCAGGATTTACCAAAGTCTGTAATTTGCAATGTTCATGGTGTGAGTCCCAAGTTCTTAAAAATTGGAGAAAAGATCGATGCAGACAGAGAGCTTGGACAGAAGCCATTCACAAAAGGGGCATATTTCTTGGGAAAGATGGTATGGGCAAAGGGATATAAGGAATTGATCCATTTATTAGCAAACCATAAAAATGACCTTGACGGCTTCAAGATTGATGTATTTGGTAATGGAGAGGATGCTAATGAAGTTCAGAGTACAGCTAAAACGTTGGATTTGAATATCAACTTTCAGAAAGCAAGAGACCATGCAGAGGATTCTCTTCATGGGTAAGAATAGTTAGAAATCTGTGCTACTGCTTGAAGATTATGATATATTAACCAGAAACAGAGAGGACCTCATATTATCATGAAACATAGGTCCCATTAAAATCAAGAAAATAACCGTTTGCATCACACACTAGACACTGGTACTGAACTTGTACTTGTGAATTTTTGGGTCTGTTTTTGACATTATATATATACTTTCTTCCAGGTACAAAGTTTTCATTAACCCTAGTGTTAGTGATGTGCTCTGCACAGCTACAGCGGAGGCACTTGCGATGGGAAAGTTCGTAGTTTGTGCCGACCATCCTTCAAATGAGTTCTTCAGGTCTTTCCCAAACTGTTTGACTTACAATACATCTGAAGAATTTGTGGCAAAAGTTAAAGAAGCGTTAGAAAATGAGCCCCGTCTTCTTACACCTGAGCAAAGATATCAACTTTCTTGGGATGCTGCTACTCAAAGATTTATGGAATATTCCGAGCTCGACAGAGTGGTGAACATCGAGAAGGGTGCTACAAAATCAAATAAAAATAATGGAAAGCTCATTGCTAATTCACTTTCAGTGCCTAGTCTCACCGAATTAGTAGACGGAGGATTAGCATTTGCGCACAACTGTCTCACTGGGAATGAATTCCTGCGATTATGTACCGGAGCAATTCCTGGGACGCGTGACTATAACAAGCAGCATTGTGAAGACCTTCAACTCTTGCCGCCACAGGTAGAAAATCCTACCTATGGCTGGTGAAGATTGAGTAGTTTAAGTGATTGGTTAAATTTTTTGACACCTGGCTGTGCCAAGAAGTACTGCAAATTCCTTTGTTTCATGGCTGGTGAAGATTGAGTAGTTTAAATGATTGATTCAATATTCTTGACATCTGGCTGTGTGAAGAAGCACTGCAAATTCCTTCGTTTCACTGGAAAGTTCTTAATCTCCTGACCAAAAATAAAATCCTATCCTATAGCTGGTGAAATCATATCCAAGTCTTGAACCGAGGACCACAAGGTTGAGGAGAGAATCTTGCAACCGAGTAATCTAAGGGGAACTTACAAAATTTGACACCTTACTATTGAAAAGAAGCACTGTAAATACCTTCATTTCAGATCCCCACAGGTAAAAATTATTTCAAGGGCTGGTGAATGGATTTGCTGGTCTTAATTTGTTGAATATATTGGTCCATTTTTTGTTGTAATTTAATTCTTCCCTCCAACATGATTTGTGGGAGTTGAATATCTTGAATGCGCATTGCATACCCGTAAAAACATGGAAATTATGACATCTAATAGTACTGGACCATGAGCTTGACTGGTTATTCTTGCTTAGAAATTCAGACTGAAGTTTCTCACATGCTTTTGGGAGAGATGACTATTGAAGACATAGTATGTAATTAATTGCCAGTATTGACCATTGGTACAGAATGGCACTAAGCAGGATAGGATAATGTTAATTGTAACGGTTGATCTAGTTCAATACTAGGACTTTTCTTGAGTGATCAATGTTCAGAATCTCTAATAGTTGAGGTTGGTAGTAGTATGGTTTAAGGTTACTAGTAGATGGTTTGAGAATTTCTCCCCGTAAGTTTTTGAATTTTTTTATGGAGTGCCTCAAGTGCCATATGTTTCTACCTTTTTAACAGTTTATTTTATGAATTACGTTAACCGTAAGGTCAACTTAAGATTTTACTGTTGTGTCAAGTATTCAGTTTTGAAAGTTTTTTTGTTCTGTTACAAATTTTGCTTCATACTTTAAGACTGACATTTCTATATTTGACCTAAGAGCACTTGTTAAGAGATTTCTTCCAAATTAACCTGAGGTTCTGGGTTTGAATTCAGCTCTCTGAATGCAAGATCTCTTATAGGAGAGTTTTGCCGCCCACTGCGGCAATGCATGACTTGAGTGATCCGTCTTTGTAGTTGCACGCAAAAGATAACTAGTTTATACAAAAATTCCTATACTCGTCAATATTATTTTCACAATTTTTTATCAAACTTTTGGATATATATTTTTCTCAATAATTTTTCATACATAGATCTTATTTTACTATTTAATTAATTATATAAATATATGTCCATTCTTTGGCTAGACAGCAATTGTTGACCCCAATTCTGTATGGTTTAGTGAGCAACCATGTCCTATTATAAACCAAATTCTGATGACTTTGTGCTTGTTGGTTGGTTAATAAATTTCTTGAGAAATAAATTTCTTGAGAAAATATGTCCATTATAATTAAATATAACTTACATTTAGTCAGTGTTTTCACCAATCATTGATCAGTGTATTTTTAAAAGAGAAATGCTATTTATTTGTATAAGATAAATACTTCATTACACAACTATGCTTTGAACTTTCTTTTAAAAAAAACACATGCTTTGAATTCAGTTGACACTAGTAGAATACTTCTCACCTTTTTTCCTCCATAAAATATCATTTAATTAACAAAAAAGAAGAAAACGGGATGGACGGAGGGGAGAGGCAACTTGACAATTTTCCAGTTGCATCACCATACTGGAGCTTTATAAAACTGAAACGTATCCCAACACTTTTCATGCTTTGTTGAAAACTAAAATGTGAAAAAATTGAAACAATATTTGCTCTATATCTTATGAATTATGATGTCTTTCCCTCCAATCAAATTAGTATGGTCTCAGTGATAAACAACTCTTAGGCATGTGATTAAGAGTTTGATATCTGACTCGTGCATATAAACAACTCTTAGGAGTATGTTTTGAGCATAATGTCATAAATATCCATCGTCCTATTTCTACAAACATATTATTATTATTATTTTGGGTCAAGTAGCCTACCGGAGCTCACACATTTTAAATGTGGAGAAGTGAAGTGTCTGAGGTTCGAACCCCAACCCCTTGCATATATCATGCATTTGTTAATGCCAACTGAGCTAAACTAACGGGGACTACAACATATGCTTTTACTAACCATATTTATACAAATATTTGGTGATAACTTTTGTGATAATTTTTTCTTTTTTCATTGGTCAAAAACATTAGAGAGAGAAAAAGGATGATAGAGAGTAAAAACATAATGTGAGTATGGGAGAAAGTTGTCCAAAAATGATCACAAAATAGTTGTACAAATATTATTTTCTTGTACTAAAGTGATAAGAATTGTATGCAAGTGATGTCTTGTAAAAAAAACAAGTTTGAAAGAAGGTGAGCACAATTGTACTAAAAAATTTGATCGGATATGTATCCATCATCTAATTATTCAATGATATGTCGTATATTTGTATTAATTTATTTAAAAATAACTTGTTAAAAAAATAACTTTGGAATTGGCTAGACACCTCATTTTGCATTGCGGTAGTGCAAACTATGTATGGACCCAGGTTCGGAATTAGTTAGGCATATCTACGGTGTTTCTTAGTGAGCTACGTGATCATTTGCATAAGTTTTCTTACTTGACTGGTCTACCACGGTGTACTCACTCCTTTTCGAAAGGTATCTAGTTTGCTTGTGTTTGGATTATATGGAAGGATCAGAATGACCGTATCTTTAGTAATGCGGAATCAAATCCTTATGCTCTTTTTGAGAAAGTTAAGTTACACTCTTTTTTGTGGGTGAAGACAAAGCATCTATATTTTAGTTATTGTTATTATGATTGGTGGACACATCCGTTACTATGCATGGGTGTTCATCACTAATTATTATGACTTTGTAACCTTCGATCAGTGATTTCCTTTTTGCACGCCTTGTGCAGAGTATATCACGGTTGTTATTAATATACATCATTTTTGTTTGTGCAAAAAAAAAAAAAAATGTAATCAAATTTATTGTCTGCGAGTATCCCTACTCAATTAAGTTTGTACATACGAATTTACCTAAAAAGGATGTCTCGTTTTTTATTTTATTTTTTATCTTTCTAAAACATTTCAACGAATAAAAGAGAAACACATAAGAACAATTAGATGGTTGCTGATAAGACTGATTTGGTTGATCCTCGTGGATAAGCAATTATTGTTGTGAAGTGATAGAGCATCTAATCATTTTTCATGATACCTCTCTATTTGCCTTCCAAAAGCAACAAAGAAAAGAACACAACTTTGAAACCCTAATTATATAGGATAACTTGAAAATAGATTTCGACACATGACTTTTCTAACAAAGTCTCTTTATTTCAGTGATCAATAGTAGTTGAAGCCTACAATAGCAAAACATCAAGCATGTCAATCTCCAAACTTTTCATATTGCCTTTGTAATTTGTATTGTATTTAAACTAATAATATACCATTTGTAATTATAAATATTTAAATATAACAACAATTATAGTTTTTTAAATAAGTACCATTTTATTATAATTTATACTGATTTTTGAAGAAGATAAATTTTTAAAAGGAAAATGTTAACTAATGTTTCCGATGTACTAGTTAAGAAAATCAGATATAGTATAAGTATCTTTAAACTTTTGTAATTAAGGTTTAAAAGGTGTAAAAGATTATGTTTTCAATACAACTATTTACTTTTTTGTTTCTTTAACTAGTGTCTCGCGGACACCAGTTAACAAGACCCTTTTTAAAATAAAATTTGTATGATTAACTCAAGCTCACAATGCATGCGTAAATAATAAGATCAATAATTTGATCTGTATATATGGTGGCTCAATGGTAGCTGATATTTCTGTAGCTTCTTGGAGCTTAGTAACCCGTGCTTGTGTAAATTAGATTTTGTGGTCCATAACAACAAATATTACATGCTTCTTTTGCATTATAGTGTTTGTGCATGTATGATCTTGGAAATTATCCCCAAAATTTAGAATTTTATAATATTATGGTAGTTTGTAGATTGCGTGTGTGAGAGAGAAATATAAAATATTTACAGTTGAAAATTTTCATCTTATGTAATGTTTGGTTCTGTGGTAGAATCATACGTCTCGCGTTTCAAAGGTGCATTTATCGTGATTTTGTGAAGCTAGAAATGCTAGTTTCTCCTTCACCGCACGACAGCATCAACTCCACCGCTACATCAAATAGACACTTAGTAACTTGAGTGAAGTGTTGAGAAAATCATCATGAGAAAATTTGTAAACAAACGGAAGCACAATCATAGAAGTAGTAAAAAGAGACAAAAATAACTCACAAGATTGCGGTTCGCCACTTCATATTTACGTACATAATCACAACAAAGAACTTATTACACAGCCTATAACTTTTACAAAGAGAAAATTGCAAACCATCTTGGACTCTCACACAATTGTAATTTTTACAATGACAAAATTGCAACTTCTATCATGATACATAACTATTCAAACTCCGATACATTCAAGAGACTAGATATATCATGGTGAAGAAAACTAAAATAACTCTATGTTTATAATAACACTCTTACTTTTTTTCTTTTCACTATTCAATGTGGGACTTTACTTGAATATCCACTCGTACACAAAATATCCTCTCTTCATTTCCACGTACCAAGTCAGTAATGTTGGGGGTAAGAGAGTGTATTGGAAAACAACAATGATAGATTGACATCATTAATGTGTACATCCTTTTATATCATTCTGAAAAATTTAAGTTAACTAAATATATGGTCTGTGTAACCAAATATAACTAATTTTGAAGCTTTCAACAAAGATGTGAAAATTCTTTAAAAAAAAAAATGTGAAAATGAACTTGTGTGTAGAGTATGAGTAATAATTAAAACAAGTTCTATCAAATGTGCTTAAGATTAACTTACACCATATAGGTCTGCTTGTCCACATTGGATCAATAAATATCAACATATATCATTTAATTTAATGATAAAACTTAGTAATTCAATTGCGGAAAGAAACGTCGTGCAAGATTTATCTCACTTATCTTACCATTAAAATATGAGCCATGTTAACTTATGCCCTAATGACACAATTTAAAAAGCTTAAAATAACATTAACAAATAAATGTTATATTGAAATGAGAACATTTGAAACTTTTAGATATTAAATGTACAATTTTTTAAAAAAAAACTTGTATATTTAATTTTTTAACTTATATCCCAAAAATACAAGTTAGCAGTTTCTTTAAAACGTCTATGATGCCACTGCCCTAATATGTACGTGGGAATTTCATCATCATTGACCGACAATAGAGGGCACATACCCTCTCTCAATTATTGTGTCAGAATTCAGAAAGTTGATTCATGGGCCAAACCACTTTCAGGATTGTCTCACAGTAGTGTCCATCACACACAATTACTATTTATACATGTTCTACCAAACATTTCTCCATCAAGTGAAAATTAAAGCAATCAAATAAATAAATAAATAAATAAAGCACACGCACGAAAGAAAATACTACTTTTCATTTCTATTTTTATTTATAAATGAAAGAAAATGCTATCTCTACAAGAAATCCAATCACTGAATATGACTTTAAAAATTACTCAATCTACTAATTTGGATATTAATTAGTTGATTCAATATCAACAACCCATAAGAAGAGAAACAAAAGTAACTTCAGAAAATGATGTACAAGAAAATCTTCATATATAAAACCATTGGAAAATGACCCTCTCATTTCAAAAACATAAAGAAAATGGCTATTTACATGATTTTGATAGTGAAGTAGCTAGCAAGGTAATATAAAAATATTTAAATTAGATATTCTTGGAGTTGTCTATACTTTCCGAGGCACTAAACCCTCAAAGCCTTAATTAATTTTTTAATCCAAAGCAGGTGCAGGAAAATCATGAATCAAATCATATAAAACACAAAAAGCAAAACATCAACTTTAATTTTTAAATTGGAACTTTTTCCAATTTTCTACAAAATTTCGACAACAAGGGGTAGCACACAAGCAATGTTTAGAAACCCATGAATCAAATCAAATAAAGCACTAAAAGAAAAACATCAACTTTAATTTTAAAATTGGAACTTTTCCCAATTCTCTACCAAAATTCGACAACAAGGGGTAGCACATAAGCTCACTAGTTAAAAAAAAAACTCACTTTTTAGTATATTATACTTTTAATATTTCTTTATTATTGGTTAAAATTTATGTGACTCTCATTTTCTATGTGGTGGGGGATTTATCTATCAATACTATTCGACAAGCTTTCACACGTTTAAGAACAAAAATGATGAAAACATAATGTCAACCAACATGTTGCGAACACTTCTATTTTTTAGATTTTCATTTTAACATTGACTCTCTTATCGATAACATTATGTGAATCACATCATTTTATACCGGGGTGCTTTTTTAAATGGTGGGATTTATGTGAATTTTACATGATAGATTCAGGACCGGAAAATGAGTGTTCCTAACACCCTTCATTTGTTTATTGATTTCTTTTAATATGTTTGTTTAATGGCTTTATCATACTTGAGATATGGTCATGATCAAATGGCATATAAAATTTCACTCAAGTATCTTTCATGGACCGCTTACTACCCTATAATCTTCAATCGTATATAAATAGTTTACGATCCTCTTAAATTTTGTTGATGTATAGCGTTGTCTATCTTTTCATAAAAAAGTATTACAAAGCATTCCATAGCTACCTCATCCATAGGATGGATAGCATTTTATATATTGTCACCATCTAGCCCTTTATAAATTGGCAATCTATGATGCTTCCCTTTGTCTTTAGTAGTGATTAAATATTGGAAGAATGTGGAAATTAACAAAAACATATCATAAAGTTGTTAGGATCTAGAATAGTTGGGCAAATTCTTCTTTCATTTTCTTTTTTTCCCTCTCGGTGGTTATCCTTTTCTCTATAGTGAAGTTCAACTTTCTAAAAGGTTCAATACATAGCTTACAAGGGGGGGCCTCCCATCATATATGATGGTGAGGTGTGGGGTTCCATGAAAATGTCAGTGTTAACTTTTAACCCTAGAAAACAAATCTTGTTAATTATTATATCTCACTAACGAAAAAATCTATAAAGAATATAAAATAGTTGAAAAAGTTTAAAAAAACAAAGAGCCTAACAAGACAGTGGGTAAACTAGTGTCTTTTTTCACTATTTCTTTTTTCACCATATCCTTTTCTCAAAAATAGACATGTTCGAATCGTATAATTTATACGTATTTTTAAGATTATATAATTCAAAAACTTCTAGAGTTCAACAAATTGCATAAAAATAATTCTTTGTCTTTATAGATTCAACAAAAATTTATTATATATAATTATATCAAAGGTAATGAGTTTATACTAACAGAAACATATATAATAATATCAAAAAATCATTATATCCGTGTGCGTGCGTGTGTATAAATATAATATGTATTTAGCTTCTAATGAGATACATTTCAACTAATCCACCTTACTTGTCTATGCTACAATCATCAAGTTGTTAGCCTATAATTTCGACAGGCTCAATTAATGCAGTTAATGAGAGTTGATTTTTGTTCTTTCAAGAATTAAAAATGTTATCTCTAGCATGAAGATTTTGACATGGTCTGAGACTTAGCATTTGAAAGAGTTCAATAACCGTGAAGTTCGACAATAGGTGATTCAGAGAGAGGCTTGGTCGAAGTTCAAGCAGTTGTTGTCGAAGGGGAAAAAAATTCAAATTCAAAAGCAATAGTTTCTCATTAAAACGTGGGGGACGTGCAGTTTTCGATGGAAGAAGTGTAGCTCACAGCAGTTTAGCTTTTTACAGTTTTTTCTTCTATGTATAAATAATAGTTTTTCATAGGAAAAACATGTTGCAAATCATTTATAGAATTCTAGCACTTGAAGTACCGACGTCTAGCGAAAAGAGTCATACAAAATGTATGTAGACTGATTTGTCGAACCACCTTTACATTTGAATGCAATGCAATTTACATTTCTTTAAGTTTCTGTGTTTGAACTTTTAAGAGTCATATAGAATTCTAGCACTCGAAGTACCAACATCGAAAGACGTTTACTTTCATACAAAAGTCGTTGTATTCATAAAGCAACATATGAATATGATGAACACTCATGCATTTTCTGGAAAAAGGATTGCACAACATGTCCTAGGATTTATGATTTGATCCTGCTTGTAATAATCAAAACTAGCCCTGTAGTTTACCTAAAACACCGGTAAACACAAGTCTAAGGATTTCATCTTCAATTTTGACTCTATCTCTAACCTTCTTATCATTAGCAACCTTATCTTGAGGTTCAAGATTTTCAACAATGAACATATCATCATCTCCTATTATCTCATTACCCACCTCCTAACTTAGTTCATTCTAAGCAATTATCATATGGACATATCTAGCATCCCATGACTTTGCATCATTTTGACATTGTCATCCCCATAGAAAGGAATGGGAGGAATTGAACAACCATTCTTCAAATATACCACCATCAAATAGTTGTCATTCGCACGTGCTAGACACATCATTCGATTTATATGCGAAGGTTCACTATGTAAAGGGAAAAAAATGTTTTCGATTGCCCTTTATTGATGGACAGTAGAACCACCACATGCTTATATCTCTGTGCAAGGAAAAAACTCATCTCCGATGCGATCATCCACTTATTCGGTGGAGCAGGGCCAATACCATCACAACTCAGATCGTGTTGGACCTCATTGAATATTTTTTTTGGACCCAATTAATCGAAGATAACTGATGCGTTACATAACGTTTGATGTGTTTGCTAATGACAAGTGTACCGGTCGTTTCATCAAGTAATAAAGTGATAAGTAAAGTATCGTATCCACAAGGATTGTCCTTTCATCTTGTTACTTATTTTTATCAGTTTGACGGTATAAAAGTTAGGTTGCAATTTTCATCTGTTTGCAATAGAGCAAGTTTACCTATTTTGGTTGCAGAAAATTAAGCAGCAGTTAGGATTCTTCGAATCCCCTCTGTATATATGCTGTTGGATAATAAGTAATATAAATGTCGCGTTTATTTATCTTAGGTAGACTATACAAGTGATGGTAAGGAACCACCTGACCCAATGGGTTTTAGCCACTAGGTACCTAATTAGGCTTATCCCTCTGATGGCTAACTGCACCTACGGATCGCACGATGATCCTTACATGCGGAGTCTTGTTAATTCAAAGGTAATTGAAACATAAACTTTATATTGGTTTTCCAGTGTTTCCCAAGGCAATGAAGGCCAAAGTTCCCTAAGGTCTATGAATGTTAGGATACTCATAGCACACTCTCTCTACGCTTTCTTAGTAGTTCTAAAAACGGGAAGCCCTAATCTACGTCTATTATTAAGGGTTTCAAGAGAATGGTCTTATTAGGTTATAGCTTTAAGTCGGACAGCTAGGTGCTTATTTCTCTAATTACTAACTAGTTAATTCCTAGCTTCAGTAAAGCACCACCTGACCCAATGGGTTCTAGCCACTGGGTACCTACGTCCGGGGTCAACAATTCCTATGGTATCTTTGGCTAGTTAATAATCACTTACTTCCTAGACAGATAATTATCAGTAAAGGGATATAAATATCAAGATATAAGCATCCAGTTAGTGATAGCAATATTAGGTCCTGTCACAACCTAAGTGTCTAATTTTGGGTTTCACCTCTCACAAAAATAAAACTACTTCATAAAAAAACTTAATAGCGAACAAAAGAATAAATAAAATAAAATAAACGACATATTAAATTAAATAAATATCCAACAAAAATATACAGAGGTTCATCTTAAAACTCTAACCTAAAAAGATTTAGTTACACATGGTAACTAAAAACAAATTACTAAAGATAAAAACATACCCTAGAAAATCAAGGAGAAGATAGATTTTCTCCCGAAGCTCCAAAGTAGCCTTGCTCTTGAACTGACACAGTTCTGAATGATAAATTCTAAATGAGGAAGGCTAGTATTTATAGTGGAGATTTCTAACTGGGTTTGGGCTAAACCCATAAAAACGAATAAAATTACATTTGCACCCCCACATTTTAAGATGTTTGGGGTGCATGGCATATGCTTGAGGCGCATATTCCTTGGTGCAAATGTCTTAGGTGCATTTTTCATGCCCTAAGCGCATGGTAGCAATTTGTCATGCCCTAGGCGCATGCTCTTGTGCTTCCGGGCCCAATTTCTTCGATCTCTGTTGTTTTTAGGTCTTTGTCTTCAAGTAACTTGCCTCGGAAATTGGAAACAAAATTCCTTCCTATGTAAAGTCTCACGAGGCCTCTTTTGTCTTCCCAAAGTGTTGACAATACTTCAGTTGTTCTTGATTTGCCGATTTGCATGATTTCTTCATGAATTACTTTAAACCCCCCCTAAAATTCCCATGTTTCGGGAAAACTAGAATTACAGACTTAAATATAGAAAACATTACAAAAGTTCAGAAATCATAGGCAATCGTTCTAATACTCCTCCTTTTTGCTGCTAAAACCTATTGAAAATAACTGAAAAACATGCTAAGAATAACCTAAGATGACCTGTCATCAATAACACTCACTATCATCATTGGTCACCTCTTTTAAAAGTTAATGATGGATAATTTGATAATCATTAATAGACATATGACGTAGGCTTGCAACTACACCAAATCAACAATGACAATTATCAACTACATCCATCACCTTTTCAATAAATTCATGCATGAACAAGGATATTTTGTCTTTGTGTTGGATGTTGACTTTAACCGGAGGTGGGTTAGGAGACATATTACTTTTATGCACACTTATCCTACTTGAGCCTGTTGACTTGGAATATGATACTTGTGTATCTGGATCGCGAGAGTCAACATGCTCCCAGAGTGAAGGTGATCGCTTAGTTAGCCATACAATATGTTTATCCTTCTTTGGCGCACCTTTTGTTTTAAACTTTCATGGAGGTGGAGGCATAGAGGTTGTCTCCAATAAAAAAAACTTATAAATCTTCTCTCTAATATGAACCTTCATGTTGTAATCAACACCTTTGAACCGGGCATTCATTGTGTAACAATATGTTAGTTGGAATGCATGAAGTTTCATTATATAATCCGATTTAATATGACCCAATTCAAAATATATAATATGAAAGGCCCTGTTCACCTACATCCACACATGACAAGTACGTCGGCATGGGGTTGGAAAATCTGAAGTGTCCTAGTACCATAACATGATGCAAAATTACAAGGGTTAACCAAAGAGGGTTCAAATACCTGACATGAAGCAAATCCTATTATATTATAAGAGATATATTTGTCTGGCTATCCTTAGGACAACTATCATTCTTGAACAACAACCTCTATATTTGTCTGACGCAAGCATTGTAGAAACCATGTTAAACACATTGATGGAATCCAGATGCACCCAAAAAATAATCTCTGACATCATCAAAATCAACATACCTATAGTGATACACATATTATTCTCAACAAAAGATTTCATGAGATGTTACATTTATAATCTCAGACCCTTGATAGAATGTCTGTACTTGTGACATGCATTATAAATATGCTTGATAAATGTTGAAATTCACGGGGGGGGGGGGGGGGGGGGGGGGT
>Ga0315913_1003946_pt1 | contig 17876 bp, 10 predicted proteins | sample MpolsnodulesMG_FD_207736 | JGI IMG/M metagenome (GOLD analysis project Ga0315913, IMG submission 207736) | Medicago polymorpha root nodule microbial communities from Los Angeles, California, United States - small nodules | ecosystem: Host-associated > Plants > Roots > Nodule | place: USA... | reverse complement strand
TGACTGATTGTCCAAATTTTCTTTTTTCTTTTCTTTTCTTCATGTCATGAGATTGTCCTTCTTCACTCAAGTTTGTAGTAGGTAAGATCTGGTAAGTGGTAACATTTTACCTTTTACTTTTAAAACAAAAGATAAAATCTAATATAAATTAGCAATTTTCACAACAACAATAAAATTAGTCAAAAAGCAGTTTCCTAAAACAAATACTATATACATTAGCAATTGCTTCAATGTACCTCTCATTCAACTTCTACTATAGCATCAGCTATTGAACATAAAATGTTGAGAGTTTGAGGACCATGCTTTGATAATAAATATAATTGAATAAATGCATAGAATGCTTTTCATTGTTCAAATATAGTTAGTCCTTAAACTCAAATTTTAATACAGCACAAGGGATTCTAAAAATGAAAATGTAACAAACAATCACAAAATTAAATTGTATGATATAGAAAACCCAGAACCTAAACTGCAAAGAGCATAAACTTGAGTTCAAATATTATTCTGCATGCTAAGTCCTTTACACATAAGTTTTGTCAAAGAAATAGTCTTTTACTCTTTTAGATAAGTGGAATGCAAAAAGTACACTTATAAGTTATCTCTGTACCAGAATTTTTTTTTACATATTTCATTATCTTTTTTAGTCTATGAACAAAAATTACTACAAAAAGGTAACTTTTTTATTTTATTATAGTAGGAAAAAAAAAGGTTGAAGGCTCTTGATTATAGCTTACCTGTCCGTCCCGTATTATTTTTTTGTCCCGTATGATATGATATGTTACATATGTATGCATTCTTTAGTGTGCATGATGTAGTTTTTCTTATAAAGAAAGAAAATGTGCAAATATACTTTACCTTACCTGTACACTACATTTGTATGTTACGTGTACCAACAAGTCCCATTCTCTCATGAGAATATTTTAATTTAATTATACGATTTGTCAATAGGAAAGGAAAAATTATCAAGAGGATGCCCTTGGCTAGCTAGAGATGACAGAGGTGAGGCTCCCGTCTATATATATATATATATATATATAGATAGATAGATATTTATTCTCGTTGATATTTTGAATAAAAAATAACAAAAAAGAATAGTAATTTTTTTCAAGAAAAATAATATTTTTTTAAATAAAAAAGAAATAATAATATATTCTTATAAACATTAAAGCATATTATGCCTTTTCTTATAGCAGCTACACCATTTTATGTTAATATTTCATAAAAAAATTATGTTGATATTATATAATATATTATCATGGGTTCATTTTTGGGTCAAGTTTTATCATGGGTTTATCATGTATTAAAATATTAAATGATACATAAAATAAAATAATTTCATTTCAAAGTAATAGGAAATATCATAGTATTTAAAAAAAAATTCAAGGAAATGAACAGAAAACCCCAAACAAAACAAAAAAAAAGAACAAATTTTTTTTCTTCTAAAGAAGCAAACGTAAGTTATTTAGTTGATAACAATGAATTGTCGTATTAGTTTGTCTCCCAACAAACTAGAGTCTATAATTTGGTTGAGAGTGAATAAGCTCATGATACAACATAAAAGTACTTGGGGAGTTTATCATTTATAAAGTATCTCATTACAATCAACTTCAAACACCACATGCTCACGTCAGATAATTGATATGAGAATTTATGTAACTCATGAATTAGACATTTTGTTAAGAATCGTAAATTTCAGATTCCAAAAGCTTCAGCTTCTGTGCCCAAGTATAAAGTGCAACATGTTGTCAAGCCTAATACATCAAGTTCTGATATAGAAAAGGTTGATGAAGTTCTCACGTCTCATACAGAATCAACTCCAGACAACATTGGAAGGTGTATTAAAGTTGTAGAAGAGGATCGTCTGATTACTGATATAATTAGGTCTAAAAAGACTACAATTATTGTGCCTGTGAGAGATATATTGTCCTTCTTGAAGAGTCGTGTGAGGAAGTGGTAGACGACTCACTTCATTTGAGAGATCTTGGTAAGTCCATAGTGGTGATGGACCTAATTTATCAAAATTTAATGCAAATGTTATTCACGATATGCAAGATTTAGGGATTATCGGTGCTCCTACTGCAACCCAACAAGCTATGGATTTATTGAGTGATTCTTGATCTAATATGTCTCATAATGAAGAGATCGATGATTTGGTTGATCATTAATTTAAGTCAGTGGTTCTAAGAAAAAAGAAGAAGTCAAAGGAGCTGACCGAGGCTAGCAAAAGGTTCAAGGTTGATGTTTCCAATCGCTCGCCTCACTAGTTTTTAAGGATAGCGGCCCCTCTTGCTTTTAGTTCATTTTATCTATTTTGATCTTTCTTTTTTCTGCTTCTTGAAGGGTTTTGGTTTATGTCCATGCTCTTTTCTTTTGCACTTTTATCTTTCTATCAATATGATTAGAGTGTTGCAGTAGGAGATCCCTATGTTTGCCATAATCTTAGCTAAAAAAAAAAAGAAACGAAAAGAAAAAAACACCACATGCTCAAATTGCTCATTCACCATTTTTCCGGTAACGTGTAGTAACACAAGAGCTTCATCTTCAATAAAACCATGCACGGACAAGAACAAACACAAAACCATAGCATTACAAACACCCATATTATGAACACAAACAAAAAAACCAACCACAAAGGTACCATCTGCATTATACACCACACCATCACAAGCTAACAATACAACATGCGCAGCCAGAGAATCATCTTCGTTAAGCTTAATCCAAACATTCCTAGGAGGCCTCTAATAACAACTCTGCCTTGTAACAACATGAACATAAGAATGAGGAACATGATGAGAAATACTATGTTACACAACAAGAAATTGCTTCTGAATCCTTGCTACAAATGAATCAGAAGGAGCAATGTTAGCAAACAAAAGTTCATTCCTCGAATGCCAAATTCCATCTAACACCACTAAATACAAACAATATCAAGAGACCTCGTGTTTAACTAATGATAAACACTTGTGAGACTGGTTGAAATTTTTTATGTAAACTGTTTATGACATGTCCATAAACTATATTCAATTTCACCTTTTTTGGTGACAGCAAATCAGCGATACATATAACTAGCAGCAAATCTAGTTTTTCGAGAAGGATAAAGAGACAACGATATTTAAGAAGACATTCTTCACCTTATGCATATACATTCAAGAAGGCATGCATACCCTTTCATCATCCCTTCATATAAATGTGGCTATAATATTTCAGTTCATCAAGAGCTTTTTCGCAATCAATATAAGAGAAAGTTTAGTTTTATTATTTTTATAGTCAATCTGGTTCTTCTTTCTTTCTATAGTAGCCGGCAAGCAAACCATGCTTTAAAATTCCTCATTTTGTGCTATGAGTCAAAAATGATTTTTTTTTCTTTAGTTTTACTAAAGTAGTAAAGGAAAATTATTGACAATACATTGAGCCTTTTTTGTAAGGTTGCACGAAGTACATGTTAGTATTTGGCATTGAACTTAATCTTTATAATAAGATAAGGGGTCCTTTTAGTTTGGACTAGTGTATGTTTTGGTCCAACTTAAACCAGTTAAATGACCTGGTATTGCAAGTTGTGTTCAGGTTATCCCATATCATACACCCTATTATAGGACACTACCAAAAATACACCCTATTATAGGTATACACATTCAGTGGCTATACTTATTCTGTCCTGCAAACAATGACAACAAGAAATGTGGGTACCACACATCTAAATTATTTTAATTGTTACTCATCTAAATTTTTAAGATTAAATTACACTCCCAAACTAAATTATTCTAAGGAAAGTAAATGATCCAATAACAAGTTAACCAAGGCACATTCATCATAATATTTTGGTTTGCGTAAAGTTAGTGAATGAAACTCATCTTTATGATATTGAATATCAATCCTACAATTTAGGAGAATGACAACATTCATTTCACCACTTTTAAGATAACTAGTATGGAGCCTCTGCCAAGCACGGATAACTATTGTCACTTTTTCAATTCGTATTTTTCATTTTTTTTTTTATAACTTTTGTTAACATGGGCCATTGTAATAGAATTTTAAAATAAAAGTATAATGTATTTTGTGAAGTATTTAATCAATGAAAATTAGTTGAGGGTTATTTTAGCTATAAAAACGGAACAATTCTTTATTTTTATCAAGTAGATTATTGGTTAGAAATTTATCTCATAAAGTAAATCAATGGCCAATTTGGGTTTGGATCACATCATTTGCATTTTACATGCGATGTCCCTATAAATTGAGTTAAATTCACAGAGACAATGTCCTTGTAAAATATTCCCTATGTATATCATTGTTTTCATTTGAATTTTTTAAAAAAAATAAAAATTGAGCTGAAATATTCTTTCTCAATCCCTTTTATTAATTATCTAAGAATGATTCTTGTATTATAACCAACTCAAATATGTATCACTCATACCGCAAATTAATTTTAGCTTCAACAAAATTTATCTATCATATTTCAGTAAGGGGTGCTTAAGATAGCGAATATTTTTTCCAAGACACGTTCACGACGTATGTTTTAACTACGTTGACCAAGCTTATACCACAACTACGACTTTTATTCTACCAATTTCAGAAATTATATCCTACCACAGTTTAGCACATCAACAACATTCGTGTTTTTTCACGACAAATTACTTCGCAATGTATAAAAGTGCTCTTTCAGTAAAGTAATTATGAAATGGCATAATCACATTTAAATGACTGATACTACATCATAAACTCCTATGCTTCTACTACTAACATCATGTGATGATTGTAAAAAATGGTTGAAATATTTATTAAATAAAAAAACAGTACTAAAAGGGTCATGCTAACTTGTGTCGAGTACATATTAAGGTTTCTATAAAAAACAAATATTTATTGAAAAAATTAAATCAATATTTTGTGAAATAAATTGACACATTTTTCAATGAAATTTCTATCTATGGCATCTTAACATGTGTCTAAGGACACATGTTAGCCTTTCTCATACTAAGTATAATGTTTGATGTAGAAAAAGCAACAAACCGTGCCCATATGTTGCACCATCATTAGCCCCACGTAAATACAAAACAATAGCATAGTTATATCAGAATTTGGAGATATTAAAAAAATGGCCATAAGCAGTCAAATGTACAACATTAAGACAAAAAAATAAAAATTAAACCAAAACCATCATATTTATATTCATAAATACAGTGTTTTAGAAAAGGTTACTTGCACTAAATGTTTTAGTGATGGTTAATTACAATCATCTATGTTCGCCTCCAGACCACATTATTATCTTTCTTTCTCCCATGTCGTTTTGTTAAATCCATCATGTAGCACCGATCCTTATAAAGTATTATGTGTGATTCTCATACAAAGAATTAATTTCTTCTTGCATGGCTTTCAACCACCTTTTTTAATCAACATTTGCAATAGTCTCTTGCTGGTGCTTAGGCTCTCCGTTATCACTTATCTTCACATACTCATATTGAGGATGTCTCGGAGAAACTTGTCACGGTCTCTAGCAGACCTTCACAACTCAATTTTCTTTAGTTTTCAGCTCTCAAGTATCTTTCTTATTAAATATAATCCACCTTAATTGTGTCTACACTACTAAAAAGGAATAGAAACTATCGCAAGACAAAATAAATTTGAACTATTTCACTTTAAATTTCCCCACAGAGAAAAATTGATGTGAAACATGTAAAGGCAAAAAAGAAGTACATTAGTATTATCCCTACAAAAAATTATATTGGTATTATGTGTGATTCTCATATAAAGAATTCGTTTCTTCTTGACTTTCCTAAGAATATTAGATTAAATTTGAACAATTCATACAAACCCTAAAATATCCTCATCCAACTCAATTTGTTAATTCCTCCAAATGAGGAAGATTTTATAGTATGAAAAAAAATAAACCCTCAAAACATTCCCCTCCTAATATCCTCTATTTTTTCCTAAAGTCCTCACCATTATTTTTCCCTCCCAACTCAAAAACAAAACAAAGCTTTTTTTTTCTTTCCAAATAAATAAATGAATCTAATGTATTCTTTTAGAACTTGGAGTGGAGTAATTTTATTTCTTTAATGGTTGATTTTGCGATTGCGAGTAATTTTTTTTGCCAAATTCATAAATATAATATATTGATTGAGTCATCAGTGCCACAATAACAAGCACACACATTTGCTTCTAATCATACTGGTGCTAATCTATACAATAAAAAAGTTAGCAAATTTACACAAACTTTTTTTTTCATCTTACATCAACATATTTATTACTCCCTCCGTTCCTTTTGAATTGTCACTTTTGAGTTTTTTACACAAACCAAGACAACAAATACTTTTTACTACTTTTGATACAACAATTCATCTTTTTCCTATAATAACCTTCATCATTTAATATCTCATTTCATATACTTCTCTCTCTATAATAAATAATCAAGGGTAATAAAGGTAAAACAACATTTAATGTTGTATTGAACTTTGAAAGTGACAGTTAATTAGAAACAATTTTTTTTTGTAAATGTGACAATTAAAAAGGAACGGAGGAAATATTCGGTAAGAAAATATCATCAAACCATATGCTTGGATCACTGTAACAAATTGAAGACAAAAACTAAATTAAAGAAATGTCATGTTGTCAGTACACATTTAATTAAAAAAATTAGAAGGCTATAATTTGACAAATCTAGGATTCAACATCCTTTAAAGAAATATGATTCAGCATTTATGTCGATCAAGGATTGGAAATCAAGAATTAACAATATAAAAAGAGTTAAGGTATGTGCATGTTATGGTTTAAAAAAATATATAGCTTTGTACTAAAGAGAGATAAGCATAGACTTTTATTAAATCCCTACTGCATATAGGAAAATATAAATCCATAAAATTTCAAAAAATGATATTTAAACATCTATTATATTCATACACTCATTTAACAGCATATTATCTTTTTATCTTTCTTTTCACATCATATCACGTCTATCACATCACATTCTCTATTGTTTCTCTGTCAATGATGTGACACATAAAATAATTTTTATAGTTCTTTTTTGTCTCATGTAGCTATATTATATTATTGCATGAATATATATTCAAATGATTGGAGATAATATTAAAAAGATAATAAAGAATGAGTGTTCGAGAGAGTGCGCTCAGCACTCATTTATATAGAAAATAAGAATGGGTGGCTTTATAGGTCTTTGAATAGCATTAAATATGGAAATATTCTTATTGAATACTTGATTTATATTTAATTTAATGTATGATGATATGAAATTTAAAGATATTTCCATTAAATGTGTTCACGGTATGAATAATATTTGAAATATTTAAATTTGAATTACAATTTCAAAGAATTATTTGAGAGGCCAATGATGAATCCTTTCACATTTAATTGTCTTCACAAGGTATGACTAACACCATTAAAATATAGAGCGTTGCTAAATAGCCCGAAAGATTCAAGAACGAAATTGCATGACATGTTCAATCATAGGCTATATACTTTATCAATGACTTCCTTATAGCTTATGTTATGCATATATATATATGCTTGAGTGATTTTGTATGTAGTATATATTGAAAAAAATATTGTCACCAAAGAAATACATGGATAATCCACTCATTCAAGTTATAAAATACATGCAGAAGTGATTTGGATAAAGACCATCGCATAAGAAAGTGTTTTGTTTTGATTTCTCATAAGTAAAATCTAGGAAATGCAACATTTATCATTTTGGATCAAATCAAACTTAAGAGAAAACGCTAAATGACAACTATAGAACCATTTGTGCATATTCCACGACAAATATTGTCGTGCATTTCATCATTTTCTTAAAATATAATACTCAATTATTTTAGTTACTCTCCATAAATTTCATAGAATTTGAATATAATTACTCTAGCATTCAATGTGATATTGTTCTACCGAAAAAAGAAAATATGATACTTGTGAATATAAGTATTCATCTGAGGTTTCATCTATTTGGCTTACATCCATAAAAAAAAAATTGTTTAACATACATGTATCATTTGATTGGAGCAAACATTTGAATTATCTTACTAAGTCTAGCATTAATGATGTTTGAGAAAATAATAATGATAGTGAAAAAAAACCATGTATACTATACTATTGAATAGAAAGAGATTCAAATGTTTATATTGTAGACACTTATCTTTACCAATACCTTGAGTGATTGTCTCTATAATTTTTTATAGAATTTTTTTCTTCAAAATAGATAATTTTTGTGAGCAAACATGTATAATTATATATTATATATATATAGAGGTTTATGATCAAAGAGATAATAAAGAGAAATATTTCTTCCCTAAAAAGAAAAAAAAGAGGAATACTTCTCTTTATGTGAGAAGTCATGATGAAAAAATATAATTTTGATTTAACGTAGATAAAAAATACTACCAATTTCAAAACTTAAACAATGCAATGCAATTAATGATTGAGACTTGTAACCAAAAAAAAAATTGATAGAAACTTCTTCAAAATATAAATTAATGATAAGAGAGTTAATTTTGATTTTAAGTTAACGGGCATTGACTTACACGTTAATGTGGAATATGAATTTTTTAATGAAAATAATGTACCGTATTAATTATGTAACATCATGGAGATGAATTGTAGAATTATGTAACATCATGGAGATGGATCGTAGGTAGAGTTTGAGGTCCTCATAGATGAAATATGCGTATGGATATCGTACCTAAACAATAATGAACACAACAATAAAAAACTAATGGTTTCTGTCAGAAAAACTAATGGTATTTGCTTCCTTTTCATAATTAAAAGTCACCAAATAACACAAAAGAGGAATCCATGGATCCAAAAAAGGTCCAAAGAAAATAGGTGATTATCATGAGATATGACATGGAAAGAAACTAAAAAAAACAATGTAAACAAAAAAGGTGATTATCATGAGACACGACATGGAAAGAAACTAAAAAAAACAATGCAAACAAAAACATTCAGACCCTCGTTAACCGAGTTAATGAAAGAGATTACTAAAAAAAAAGTATAAGAGTATGGGAGGCTGTTACAGAATATCTGATCAATTTGACAATAACATGTACATTATATAGTAGTAAATTTTGGTTTGATATTTGAAATTACGGATTGGAAGGGAAACAAACAATTTGAATTTGATAACTGTATGTATTTGTTTTAAATGCCAGAGTTGAAAATGAATGGCTTTATTTTACATTTATTTGATTTGATATCAAATTAATTTGATGTTTCCTTTGACTTTGCTTAATTTTAGGTGATTTCGTATTAAAAATGGATTATTGCTAAGGCCGTGCATTTAAACAGATTTGATGTTTTATTGAGGTTGTGCATCTAACGGTTTTGATTTGCTTCATGTGTATAATAACATAGAAAATACATTAATTAAAAAAGTATTAATTGTATATTAGGCTATAAAATTGCCACGTGTACTTGAGAATAGAAGAGGTTTGAATTGTTTATATTGTAGATATGATACTCTAATATTTATAGGAGAAGGTTGATCGTAAAATTTTCTTTAAATTTTGTCAAGTGTGTTTGATTTCATCACTCTTATGCAACACTATAGTAATGTACCAAAATTCTGAATTGAGCAAGCATTTTTTACACTATAGTAATGAACCAAAATTCTGAATTGAGCAAGCATTTTTTTCCGCATGAATGCCATTTTGTTTCCTTTACCATGTTATGATTATGAAGGCCAAACCATAGAAAATACAAGAGTATTAATTTTCCCACCTTGTGGAATTCTCGCACGCCCTAATTTTTTTTTTCTTCCAAAAATACCCCTAGTCCGGATTACATAATCCGAACTTCCTTCACAAAATAAGTTTCGGACAAATTCGTGGATTTTGGCACTTAAACCAGCATGATGGATGTTGATGCCAATGTGCAATGGATGGATTCTGATTATTTTTACACTTTCAGAAATGTGTCAATCACCTCGTAGAAAGTGAACAAATGGGGTGAGAAATGTTGCTCCCGAATTACATAATCTGGAAAGTGTAAAAACTGTCTGGATTATATAATCCGAACTGCATCAGCATAGAGGCAGAAACCATCTGATTTGGTTGAGCATCTGTTTTGACACATTTAACTTGCTTCTATACCATACCTTTGACCATATGTTCTAACAGAAAATTTAATTCATAACATAACAATTATCAACACAACATAATTTTCAAACATAACATTAATCAAATATAACATAAAATTATCCAAATGTTATCTCACTAAAAATTATCCAAATTATTCAAACATAACATAATTAAAAAGTACAATCATCCATAATATTCAAACATTAACATAAAATAAATTACAATCAACCCCTTATAACTACACCCGTACCACCCCCACCACCCCTGCCACCCTCAATAGCTCCCCGATGACGGTAGACCTTCCTATTATGCACCTATTTCAATACCTCCTCAAAATGTTGTCATTCCTCAGACCCTCGCGGCACCACACCACTGGACATCACAACATACACAAGGTCTATAATGCAACCCAACCTTTCGCTCAGCTGTAAGTACCCATGCTTTCCATCCTCCTGAGCAACAACCGCATCAATGACCTCACACTCTGGTGGCCTCGGTACCGGTACCGGCATGTCAGGAAGAATCATGCGTGGATGAGACCGGTGATAAAACCACTCGATGTATCCCTCTATTGCATCCACACCATGAATTGCATAATGCCCCAATTACTCAAGTGTCAACGCATGATCAAGAGCATGCTGAAAGCGGTTTGTGATCTCCGCCAAATTTATCACAGGAGGTGCACTCTCAGCGGGATGTCTTAGGATGGTCTGAACCCTCTCAAACTGGCGAAGCACTCGCTCTGGCAGATATCTCACCATGCGGGGACCGTATCTGAGCCATCCAGAATAAAGGATGACCCACTCCAACAGACATGCCTAGTGATGATCTCTATACGGGTGCATCACAACGCCACTCAGATCCAGCCCATCCAGATGGTTTCTGTACTGGTCTGGTGTACCCAAACTAGACCATTGTACAAAAAGCATCGCGTGTGGATTCCGATTCTCCCGATATCCTGCCCAGGCATCCTTGCTTCTCATACCTCGGAAGTGCTGATACACCCAAGCCTACAGCAATGACAACCACATATAAATATGCAAATAATAAACACTTACATTTAAAAAAACAAAACATAATTTTTAATTTATACCTGCAACAAAGTCAGGTATCCTGACACCTGACCGCAATTCCAATGTGAAGCCTTGCTAAGCTCCTTATATAAGTGAGCTAGTGCCGCAACTCCGCATGAAAATGAAGTAACAACATCAAGGTCTCTAAAGTACCTCAGGTAGACAACATCCACAACAGTTTGGCTCTTGCCAATGAAGAGCGTGATCCCCACCAAGTATAGCAAATATATGCGGACAACCTGGTCCCGCACCTCCTGAGTCACACCATGCTCATTCTCCAATGCCAACTACTACAACAGACGCTCCTTGAAAATCCTCCTCAAGTAGCTAAATCAGCAATGTGCACCTTTGGTACGAGTCACCTCAAGAAGAGCATCACCCGGATCAGACCCCAAGTGCGTCACCATCGAATCCACCGCGTCGTCCCGTGTGATAGTCTCGTGGGACAGAAGCATGCCATCAATGGGAAGATGAAGCAAACAAGACACATCATCAAGTGTCACTGTCATCTCCCTAAACGGAAGGTGGAAACTCGAAGTCTCCTCGTGCCACCTCTCCACAAATGCACAAATCAGACCATGGTAAATCAGGCTGCAGCAGGTATCCTGAAGCCAAGAAAGACCGGTGCGCTGCATTCTGTCACGCCGCCACCGTGCAGCCATGATAGGGGTGGTTTGTTTATCATGCATCACGTCTATCTTCTTTCCGTTGTTGATGCATTTTAAATTTCCACGCCACTGCAAATAATTAAAAACAATACCTAAACATCATTTTACACTCATGGCTTCACAAACAGGGTAGTTCAACAATTTAACAGTACATAAACATTAGTTTCAGAAATACCAACAACTATTTACAATCATGGCTCCACAAAACAGGTAGTTTCACAAGATTAACAACATTTTAAAGGAAGTTTAACATTAATAAATACCTCGCCCTCATACGCCTTCCTGGCCACGTGCACATGGTACCTCCACAACAGGGTAGTGTCGTGTGGGCCATCGGGATAGCCATCAAGAGGCTCAGGGTCTGGCACCACGGGACGCTTCCCCCTCCGCCTTCGCTGTGGCTCACCGTCTTCCATATCCTCCTCTATTTCCTTAAGCTCCTCTTCCTTTATTTGCTGCTGCTGCTGCACGTCCATCTCATCATACTCTTGCTCATGCTTCGGCTCAGGCTCTACATCAGGACAACGTCCCCTGCCATCCCAACGCCTAAGAACAACACCATCCTCCTCCATCCGTTGGCGACGCTCTCTCCTACGGGAAGCATGCCTTATCACCCTTATGCGCTGAGTAGAGCAGGAACCTTCTGTAACATGCACAAGACAAAATCAACACAAACACAATACAAAACAGAAGATCAAAAATCATTATGGGTGTTTCCGGATTGCAACAATCCTGTCCGGAAAACAAAATCCGAATTGCTTCAGGGCAGAAGAAAAAAAACAGTACAATTAACTTAAATGCATAGAGAAACCAAACTAACCTTCCATTTGATGTGTATCAAGGGTTGAAATGCGGTCCTTTTGAGCAAGAAAACACCAATTTTGGTTGGATTTTTGTAGTTCGGAATTTGGGTTAAGAGGTAGAGAGAGAGAGAGTGAGAGAGAGAGAGAGAGAGAGAGAGAGAGAGAGAAATGAAACTGTAAAATGGGGGGTGAACTTCATTTTATGCGTCGACGCTGTCCAGATTATGTAATCTGGACAAGGTTTCGTATTTTTCCAGATTACGTTTTCCGAAGGACTATTTTGTAAATTTTACAGGGCGCGTGAGAAGGTCATATGGTGAGAAAAGTAATAATCAAAATACAATAGGTGGAATGAAGTGGTGACTCAACTACACCACGTTTATTATTTTGTTATCAATTATGTTATGAAATATGGCTATATAATCACAAGATGATATTAAAGGTTGGAGCGTCAGTGATGTTTTTGAGGAATATTGATCAAAAATTAAGATTATGCAATGGAACAAGACTAATTATAACGAGGATGGAAAAGTTTGTGCTTGAAGAAAAAAATGATATTTGGAAGTAATGTTGGTGAGAAAGTTTTTAGATCCAGGTTATCTCTCTTACCGTCTAACGTTAAAATTCCTTTCAAGTTTCAACGAAGATAGTTTCATTTAGTTGTTTCATTTGTAATGACTATTAATAAGAGTCAAGGGCAATCACATAAAAATGTTGGAATTTATTTGTCAAGTCTTGTGTTTTCGCATAGTCAACTCTATGTTATAATTATTGTATAATATCCATGTTTAATATTTATCAGACTACTTCTATCAGATACTATATATTCATTATGTTATGACTTATTCGTTTATATTTTGATCGGTAGGACCCGTGCAATAGCACGAGTCAAAGTCTAGTTGTCAAAATAAACTTTACAAGTCTATATGACATAGATATTACGCAAGCAAATTAAATTAAAACAACCTTATGCAATTTTTTTAATCTATACTATATATAAAGAAAACTACCCCTTTCAGCACTTTTGGGTTGGATTTTTCTTTCTAAAAATACCTTCAATTTTCAATACAAACAACACATGTAACAAATAAATAAGAATAAATTTAAATATTAAAACAAATGTAACAAACACGATATGAATATATATTTTTTTTGTTTTTTTTCTTCCCTTTATCATTTAAAAAGTGTAACAAACTAGATGAGTATATTTATACTTACTTTTTCATCATTCCAATTATACCCTTAAACAACTTTTTCTATAATAAAATTGTTGTTGGTGTCATTGAAAAAAGAATTTAGATTATATTTTTTTTGTTATATTGTATTATTGTTGGTGTCGTTGAAATATATAATAATGGTTAAATTGATTTTTTTATAACTTAAAAGCAACAAACATTTATATAATTTTTTTTAGTTTTAATCAAAATCAAAATTTCATAAAAAAAAACACCGTTCATAATTTTTAAACGTTAGCGTAATAAAAAGAGCGGAAAGACGGGCACATGAATGATCGTCTTTCCGCCAGTTAAATATAATGCAACAACAAAAAGTACAAATCTTTAAGCCATTGTATTGTAAAAAAAAAAATTTTAAAATAAATTGAAATTTAGAATTAATTTTCAGAACTTTTCTTGTTTATATGAAGCAAAAATATGAACATCTCAGACTCATAGTAATTTCATATTTACAACAAAAAAAAAATTGTTTAAAAAAAATTGTTTTTTCTAAGGGTACAAAAAAATTTGTTATTCTTATTTTTTAATGTAATATTTATTGAATTTTAAATTATACCCTCTAATTAATAATACGTACGCCACTCTTAAATTATTGTTTTTTACTTTGCATCTTTTCTTTAAGAGACCAAAATAATTAGATTAAAACACTTCTATGAAGCACAAGGTGTGCCTAATAGGAGACAAAAGATTACAAGTGTTTAAGAAAAACAAAACAAAAGGAATTCACATGGCAAAATACGCAATACAAACAGAAGGGTAAAACCACCGCATATTAAAGTCTATAAATAAGTACGGCTTCTGAGCTTTAAGCCACCACTATAAATAAAATTTAACTAGATCTAAAAAAATTGTCCTTAATAGGAAAAAAATTGTCCTTAATAAATAGTATAAAAAATTGAAAGAAGAGAAAGTAATAAATAATTAAAGCTATAATAGGAAAAATAATATTATAATTTGGGACAGAGAGTATTATTAATTAATAAAATAACTCGAATTAACAAAAGTTTAAGTACAGCCAGCTTGTGTGTAGATTGGTCTATATAAGTAAGTAAGCAAATGCATCAAAAATTGTAACAATCTTATTCTTCTGCAACTCGCCCAAAAAAAAGTTGTACCGTCACATTTATACCGTAAAATGATTCCCAAATGTTCTTCTTCACTACAGCCACTTTAGTTTCAGACCTTCACCGGTCTCCAACAACTCGCCGAAACCCGTAGTTTCAAGGTATTTCTCAACGAATTCATTTCACTATTCTATCTATCATTTGGGTATCGACTGACCTTGTTACTGTAATTACTTTGTTAATGTTTTTCGGGGTGGTTTCTCTGGTACATCTTGTACTGAGGAATTTTCATTGCCGCTGTTAATATATACCATTTTGATTTCTTTAAAAAAAAATGTTGTTACTCTTTGCAGGTTTGGTTGTTGGATCAGTTCGGAGTTCTCCACGATGGAAAACAACCTTATCCCGGTGCCATTTCAACATGTATGATTAGTTTCTATTGTCCAACCACATAAGTATATAGTACACATGATCCTAAATTTTGTTTTTTGTTTGAATTTTGTTAGTAGAAAATATTGCAAAGACTGGTGGGAAGATGGTGATCATAAGTAACTCTTTAAGACGCTCATCATTCACTCTTGAAAAACTCAAAAGTCTTGGTTTTGATGCTTCTCTTTTTCTAGGAGTAATTACTAGTGGAGAACTCACTCATCAATACTTACAAAGGAGAGATGATCCTTGGTTGGCATCATTGGGAAGATCTTGTATTCATTTCACTTGGAGTGGCAAGGGAGCAATATCTCTTGAGGGATTGGACTTGCGAGCTGTGGAGAATGTTGAAGAAGCTGAGTTTGTTTTGGCTCATGGGACTGAAGCCTTGGGGGATGCCAATGAGAATGCACGTTCAATGAAACTTGAAGACCTTGAACAAATATTGGAGCTTTGTGCTGCAAAAAGGATTCCTATGTTGAAGCAAGAGACATGCTTGTGATGCCTGGTCAATTTGCTTTATCTTCTAAATCAACATAGCACTTAAATAGTAGTTATTTATAAGCTGTTTTTTCTCCTATCCAGTTTCACCTTATACCAAATTGTTATTAGGTACGCTAGCAGCTAAATATGAAAAGCTTGGGGGTGAAGTAAAATGGATGGGCAAGCCTGATGAGGTGATGAAACCATTTCTATGTCATGTAAATCCATTTTGATAGTCATACTGTACTCCATTCTATTAGTACCTAGGCTGCTAAGATTACCTACAAGTAGGAATGCATATTCAACTATTGACAGTATTGTTGTGATTTGTCAGATAATATACAAGTCAGCTATTGCCATGGCCGCCGGTACAGATGTTTCCGACTGTATTGCTGTGGGTGATTCTCTTCATCATGATATTAAGGGTGCTAATGCTGCTGGAATCCAATCAATTTTGATCACTGGAGGGATTCATGAAACTGAACTTAGACTCCATGGTTTTGGACAAGTAGCGGATCCATCTTCTGTACAATCACTTGTCACGAAATATAATGCATATCCGTCCTATGTGTTGCCCGCATTCACGTGGTGAAACAATGTGGCAAGGAGCCCATACCCCTACAACTGATGGGATCTCTTCCCGGACCTTGCGTATGCGAGAGCTTTAGTGTATTCGGGTTGTCCTTTATTTGTATGTTTCGTTCCATTTGTACAAACTGGAATTGCAGTGGAATTGCAGAACTTTATGATTTTGAACTTTATTACAGACTTGGTGATAAATCTCAAAGTTTAAGTGCTTGTTTGGTTTGGCGTTTCCTACCAACAAACGCACGTCTCCCACCCTTCAACGTGATTTGGTTTCTCATTTTGCAGAATGTTTGGTTCTCTTTTCTAAATCAATTCCAGGAGAAGCTCCTTCTCTCTATTTTCCTTTAGATCTGTCTCGTTTTTGCTATTCCTCTCGCACAACTCATTTCCGTCATGCAGTGCTCCTATAGGAGCACTTGATTGGTTATGCATTTTGGTGTTTCTCTATAGGAGCGTTGTATGGCGATCGGTGTTTTTCTATTTCCTTTATATCTCAAATATTTTTGTCTCTTGTTTTTCTTTACGATACACAAAAATATTTTTACATGATATTTCTGTCTCGTAAATTAACTTTCAGGAGAAATGTTAACGAGTGATTCAGGGGCACTGGTTAAGGAATTATAAAATATTGTCTTCAAAATTGTGTTTTCTATTTTTTGAAAGTTGAAAGTGTTATTTTCAATACAAAATTATCTTTTTTTCTATTTCTAATTTCTTGACTGATGGCTTTGGAGAACTGGTTACACACAAATAAGTGCAGTTTTGCATTTTAATTTTTTTTAGCGAATACTTGAGTTTCAAAATCACTGTAAGGCCAAATATATGAAAGTAATATTCATCTACCATTACTTTCAATATTATTTGATGATGTCCACTTAATAATACCCTTTTCATTTTTCTTAAAAAAATAATAAAAAATACCCTTTACATTTGTAACAAACTTATTACTTAACACTATTTTCTAAAGAAAAACATTGTCTTCTTACTTTAAAAAAGAGCCAATTTCACTCCAACACACAACATATAATGGAAAGAGGAGGGGCTAGAGACAGTTGAAGAAGGATATACATGCAATTCTCCATAATGTAAATTAATTCCCCGATCAACTATCAATAACTTTATATCATTGCATTTCAATTTTTCAATATTAAAAAAGTGCAGGTCTCGTTTAAGATTGGAGGTCTTAAATAAGACCCAGAAATTTTTTGTTCCCAATAAGGATACCTAATAAGTACCGAGTCTTAAATGTTTAAGACCCTCCCATTGGAGATGATCTATCATGTAATATCCCGCTTATACTCCACGGTAATGTATCTGTTAACTCGCATCATGCGCGTATTAAACTGAGGGGCAGTTTGGTAATTGCCGTTAGAGCCTTATAAGAAGGTTGGACCCCCAAAACCAACTCATTCTTCCTTGTTCCTTCTCTCCCTCTTGCAAGAACAGAATTCTGTCCT
>Ga0315913_1003945_pt1 | contig 17879 bp, 15 predicted proteins | sample MpolsnodulesMG_FD_207736 | JGI IMG/M metagenome (GOLD analysis project Ga0315913, IMG submission 207736) | Medicago polymorpha root nodule microbial communities from Los Angeles, California, United States - small nodules | ecosystem: Host-associated > Plants > Roots > Nodule | place: USA... | reverse complement strand
GTCTATTTTCTACCAACTTTTCTACTATAGGTGCTACCCCCACTCTCTCTAATGGTGTCATTCCTAATCCTATCATGTCTAGTCTTACCACTCATCCAGTGCAACATCCTCATCTCTACTACACTTACTTGATTCTCATGTTGGCTCTTAACAGTCCAACACACTGTACCATACAAGATCGCCGGTCTGACTACTGTCCAATAGAACTTTCCTTTCAACTTAAGAGGTACTTTCTTATCGCACAAAACACCCGAGGCTTTTCTCCATTTCAACCACCCAGCTTGAATACGATGATTTAAGAGGAATTGAAATATTTCCACAACAGAATGATGATTTATTTCTTGCTAGGATATTTGGTTAAAAAATTTCATATTCCAAAGTATTATTATCAAGTATTTATCACTCACTCAAATTGGAGAATTTTAAATGATCTTTCAATGGGTAGAATTGGTGATATACTTCACCAAACTGTTCCTTTAAATCACTTTTTTTCCTCTTGCTCATGTATTGCATCTCTCTATCTCTCTCTGCCTCATCAGAATGATGACTCTCTTAACTCTCAGCAGTGTGTTTTTCTTTCTGTCACGTGCCAGCGTCACAACAACGCACATAGTATAAAAAAGGACAATGCAGTGGGGAAAAAGACCCCTAACTACCCATAGAGCAAAGCTCCTTCAGAGAAAGGTATTTCTCTGCCCAAACCTTAAAAGGTTTAAATTGAAATTTCCGCAATGATCCCCCTTCTCGCTCTCTATTCAGACCCTATATAACTGACTCCCCTAAGTTAGATAAAACACGCAGTCCTCACCCTATGCCACATCAGCATTTCCTTTCTTCCCTCTTTATTTTTCTTTAATAAATCCCCACATTGTGGGTTTGGTGGTCCTAATACTTTCACTGCATATTTTCAAAGTGGTGGTAAAGAGTAGTTATATATAGCAGGAATGAGATGTAGATTGACCTACAATTTCATACCTCAACCTTTACCAGTCCTTATAGTTGAGATTGATATAAACTTGGGGACCACGACAAATTTGGATTCACATTAGTTAGCACTGGCAGTGCTTGACTTCCAAATTTTTCCCATATGTTCATGTTTAAATTCAAAGGGGTTAACCGGTTTGGATTAATTTAAAGCTCATGTTATCACCTCAGTTTATAAGCTAGTATGATTTAAATTTCAGTAGCTTTTCATACGATAAATATAATCACAAACATATATTCCTCCAAACAAATGATTTTACAAGTGAACGTAATTGAATATATGAAATTTAATAATATCCCTATTCCCTGTATTCACAATTTCCAATAATTATGAAATTCTCCATATAATACAGGGCAAATGATTTTACATGATTGAATTGCAGTAAACTGTTATAGCTATATAATTATTTCAAAGGTGTCAATCTGTTTTTTCTTCCTCCATATTTAGCCAATGGTAATTTGAATTTGTTTTCCTCCCTATTCAATTCTTAAATGTAATAAAGCAACTAAAAACTCAGCATACCTCAAATCCTATCATCGAAGTAAGACGATTGCTTTGCAAACTAATCTTCTTAATGCATTTCAAACCACATAGATTCACAACTTTAATTCGATTACGTCCAAGCCATAACTCCTGCAAAGTCACCAGGGTCTGCAAATTCTCCATCACCTAAAAAAAAAAAAAAATCAAACTCAACATTATAAATTATAAATACAATAATAAAAGGATAAACACAGTTAATTAACGCCATAACATTAACTAACCCGTAATTTGTTGGAACCGAGTTCCAAAATCTGCAATTGATGAAAATGTTCAATCTCCTCAATTTTGGTAACTTCATTTTTCGACACATAAAGCTCTTTGAGTGTGTTGCAAACCCTAGACACACCATGCAACGAAGCAATTTCGTTGAAAGACACATCAAATACCAAAAGCTTCTTAAATATGCTAACATCAGGAATATTCTTTAATTGATTATCACGTAACACCAATTCCTGAATCATCAAAATAAACAAAAAATACGTTTCATTTCAGCAATTCAAACGCATCCAAACAGAACCTAAGAGAAGAGAGAGGGAAAGTACCTCGAGAGAGGAGAGGGTGTTCCAGGAAGAGAGAGGAACGACGGCGGCGTCGGTGATTAGGTTTTGACGGAGAGAGAGTTTTTTGAGATCGGAGAGCTGGGCGATGCGGGGATCGAGAGTGGATAAACGATTGGCGGTGAGGTCTAACTCGGTGAGGTTAGGAGGTAATTCGACTGAGTCGAGATCGTGAAGCTGGTAACTGGTGAGATCCAATAAGGTTGATGATTCGTCGTCGTCGTCTAGATCTGTTGTTGTTGTTGATGATTCCATTTTCACTACCTTCTCCTCCATACACTCCCTCTAAAGCTTCAAGCCATATTTAACATTCTTAAGGGCACTCAAATTAATTGTTTTTGAGTATTCAATTTAAGGACACTTTTAAGTATTCTTAATTAATTAATGAAAATGTTTAATTGTTCAATTTTTAATCTATTGAATTCATCATTTTTTATTAAAACTTTGTAAGGTTGTTAGAGTCCTTGTGAACTTAACTTGGTTAGTAAAAATAATGCATAATATATATAAGGTATGACTTCGAATCTTGGACATCACAAAAAAAAATGTTAATATTTTCCGGTAGTTTTTTTATGTTAATTTATGACTACATTTTTGTGTTAACCATCTCATTCTAGTTAAAAATAGATTCTAGTGATACTGAGTTTGATCAAAAAGTAAGCAAAACTTGGTTGAGGATCTTTTTATCTACTCTTTTTTCAACAATCATTCTAACATACACACTATAATAAAATTGACGTGAGTTTCATATTTTAAAAACAAGTCACATATTAAATTATAGGATTTATTGATTTCCCTTGATAATGGAATAACTTACTAAATAGAGTGATCTTATCACTTCTTTTGTCTGTGTTTGAGTTTTATTTTATGTAGACAACATAGTGTTGTCAATTATTAAAAGTGACTTAATGAATAGACGAGTATTTTTATTTTTATTACAAAGAGTATGTTTATAAACTACGCGTAATTTCAATTTCTAAGCAATTTAAAAATAAAAAAAAGTTTCCTAAAATTATGACCCCCTTAGTCAAGGTGGCCAAATAATACATGTTTTAGGCCTCTGACTGGTGCACCAATGTCTTTTTACCTGAAACCCGCATCATATTATCTTGATATGGTTTGCTTTGCGTCTTGTATAAACCTTCTTGGTTTTCTTCTTCTTGATAGGTGACTTAATGGATAAATGAGCGTGAGTTTTTATAAGCTATTCTTAACCTAGATTTTCAAACAAGTGAGACTTATTCAACAATAATTAGCGTAGATTTCTGATAATTCAGCAAGTGAAGTAATTATGTGACAACTAAACTAATAACACAAAATAACTATTAAATGAGAATATGGGTAGACAATGTTTTAAACATGGTTGCTTTTGCAATATAGATTAGTGTCTTTTTGATCAAATCTAAATTAATTGTCATGTAAGACTTCACTTATGCAATATCATATCATCAACAAATTACAACATGAGCATTTTGTGAAATTTTCCCCTCAACGCGAGAGAGGCATGTGGAATTTTTTTAATCGTTTTACTTACCACATCATCAGATTTATTGAGAGTTATGAGTCGATTATTATTTTTTAGATCAGAGTATAACTTTTGATCAAATTATTTTAAAGGTTAAACAATATGATAAACATATAGATCTATCATGTTATTATGCGTGCGAGCATTCATGGTTAGGCCTATGAAATTAAAAAGAAGGTCAATGACCTATTTGATAAGAACCTCATTGTAACTATCATGCTCATTATTCCATTTGTTTTTTAAGTGTTGTTTTAGAATAATACAAACAAATTAAAGAAGTGGATCTTTGATGTTTTTTCCTATTATAATATCATTTTAATCCGTCAAAAAAAATTCTTTTTATGTAACACATTATCTCTTTTCAAGAAATTTAATGTGATGTCTTTCTTTCATAACAAACAATAGTTACTCTTCATCTCTCAAACAAATTTACATTTCTACTTTTTTTTACATAGAATATGTTTTTACCACTGAGTCTTCCACTATTTCTTCTTTTTGAACATTCATGAAGTCTTTTATTTTTTCCATCAAAATTTAGTTTCAAGAAGGTTTAAATTACAGATAAAATAAAAAAACAAATTGAAATTTTCTAATTGGATAATGTTAGTAATTAGTTTTATTGAGAAATAGCAAGAAAATGTATAATTGATAAATTGTGTCTTAAGGAGGGAGTAGTGATTGTCACATGCCATGCTCATGCCAACCGGTGGTGAGTCGATGATCGAAGCAACCAACGTTGGCTCATGTCCCGCTTCTTCCTTACATGTCGTCGTTGTTTCTATTCCATTCCCCAACACTCCATTACGAGTGGAAATGGCCATGACCCAGTTACAGTGATAGCTACATTGTTGTCTAACACTACTCGTATACGCGAGCTGAACCAAATATACGCTCACATTCTCCTAACTCGTTTTCTTGAATCCAATCCTGCTTCTTTCAACTGGAACAATATCATAAGATCTTACACTAGACTACAATCACCTCAAAATGCGTTTCGTATCTATGTTTCCATGCTCCGTGCCGGGGTTTTACCCGACCGTTACACTCTTCCCATTGTTCTCAAAGCTGTGTCACAATCTTTTGCCATTCAGCTTGGACAACAGCTTCATTCGTCTGGTATAAAGCTTGGACTACGATCCAATGAGTATTGTGAAACTGGGTTTATTAATTTGTATTGTAAAGCTGGTGATTTTGATAGTGCACGTAAGGTGTTTGATGAAAATCCTGAACCAAAGCTTGGTTCTTGGAATGCTGTAATAAGTGGGTTTTCACAAGGTGGACTTGCTATCGATGCTATTGGTGTGTTTGTTGGTATGAAGAGGCATGGATTTGAACCGGATGGGATTACCATGGTTAGTGTCATGTCTGCTTGTGGAAGCATTGGTGATTTGCACCTGGCGCTTCAATTGCATAAATATGTTTTTCAGGCGAAAACTAATGAATGGACTGTTATTTTGATGTCGAATTCACTGATTGACATGTATGGAAAGTGTGGGAGGATGGACTTGGCTTACCAAGTATTTGCGACGATGGAGGATAGGAATGTGTCATCGTGGACATCTATGATTGTGGGTTATGCAATGCATGGACATGCAAAGGAGGCACTTGATTGCTTTCAATGTATGAGGGTGTCGGGTGTGAAGCCTAATTATGTGACTTTTATAGGAGTACTTAGTGCTTGTGTGCACGGAGGGACTGTTCAAGAAGGAAGATTTTACTTTGATATGATGAAGAATGTTTATGGCATAACACCTCAACTGCAACATTATGGATGCATGGTGGATTTGCTAGGTCGGGCGGGATTGTTTGACGATGCCAGGAGAATGGTGGAGGAGATGCCTATGAAGCCAAATTCAGTAGTATGGGGGTGTTTGATGGGTGCGTGTGAGAAACATGGAAATGTGGATATGGCAGAGTGGGTAGCTGGGCATTTGCAAGCGTTGGAACCTTGGAATGAAGGTGTTTATGTGGTATTGTCTAATATCTATGCCAATAAAGGCTTGTGGAAGGAGGTGGAGAGAATAAGATCCTTTATGAAAGAAGGAAAACTTGCTAAGGTTCCTGCCTATAGCATCACAACAAATTCAGATCGAAGAATGAAGATTCAATAATAATTTATTTTTCGGTATTTTACAATCAATTGTATTTTATGCATATTTCGATCCTGACTTACAATGTTGCTATTCAGCTATATATTCACTCCATAAACAAAATATATTTTCAAAATCAATATTTTTGGAGAAGAGTTGAAGACTGAAGTTAGGTGCGAGTAGCTTATAAGAAAGTAGGGGAATTTGATTTGTAAATTAGCTTCACTAACTAAAGAATAAGCACTCCTTTAAATTTTATGATTTTGTAAGGAAATGTTTAAATCTAGTGACAGAGAATTCAGAATCACATTATGATTTGCTTGTTACACAACCATGAATTTGTAGATGTACGGCATTCAGGCTTATGATGTAAGGAAATGATGCTTTTACCGGACAACAATTACAGTTCAACATAGTTGTAATTGAATGTTTTTCCTTATGCTATTTTCTCTTTTATTTGCCACTTGATGTGCTGACTTTTTATCTCAGGAACTTAGTACTCCGTAGGCTTATTAAATTTTCAAATGCTTGTTTGGAGCGCTAAAATTTAATTTTCTGTCTGAAATTTTTGTACTGAAGTCATTTTTTGGGGGTTAAAATTGGAGTTCTCTAACTTCTATGACCTGAGAAGTGATATGGGAGAATAGGTATAAGATGTGGAAATCACATGGCAGGTACCTGGGAGGTTCGAAAACAGAACCTGTGCAAAACACTAAACCCGATTAATTTTTCCTTTAGCCAAAAACTGTATCTCCATGTGAGTGATTTATTGTGCACGAAGCAAAATTCTTGAATTTTCTTCTGGAATTCAAAGCTGCTAAGATAGAGGATTTTGGCTTTATCTTGAATTTAGAGTCCTACTGGATACTGAAGGAGGAAGTGCTGCTGCATAGGCGTGGGACGTGCAACTGTACCAAAATTTAAAGCTGAATGAATTTAAAGTGGCCCTGTCCAGTTTATCTTTCTCTCAGATTTTCAACTATTATTGAATGAACTAAAAGATTTTAGCTAAGCCAATTGTGTGTTTATCTGATTATCATTATGAAGTATGACACCCTTGCTTAAAAACGCAATTCCAGGGTACAAAAAAGAGTATTTCCTGTTACCTGAAAGGAAATGAAAGAGTATCACCCTCATCAATGAGATTGCATCAGCATATCAGGTTTTGCTCAATACTTGGTTTTTTTCTTGTTATGGAACTCGATACTTGTGGTTGAAACTTGAAACAAAACATCTGTCTTTGACTGTTTGCTCAGTTATAATTGCACTTCTAAATGCATATAGTTGTACCGTTTTGCTTAAATGCAGCATACACTTTTTTTATTATAGCAACACCGGCATTACCGTGCTGACATATCCTATGATATGCAAGTTATAAGATCTGCTAATTGACAATCATCTTATACTAATACTATGATACGCAAACACTGGATAGCAATGAAAGTTAAGCTACATCAACAAAGGAGAAAATTATTGGAAAGGAGAAATGTCAAACGTAACAACTACATTGATATTAGCCTATAGAAGTCCAAGACAAAGAAAGCTGCATATATAAACGAAAGCCTCCGTCAAATTGTGCAGCTAGTGATCTCTGAGAAAAAGATCTGTATCTTACAATTCCCTCGGTTTAATTACATCATACATGTTCAAGAATTAAAGAAAAAATAGATCCTCTAATCCTAGACCTAAAGCTCCTTAGGACTTATTTCTTTTGTCATGGTAGCTGGCATCTACAAGACTACAACCTTTTGTTTACAATGATGATAAACTAATTTAAAATCTCAAAAAACCATATTATCTCCACCTATTTCTTGATTGCAAACCTGAAGTATCAACATGAACAGTAGTTCCTGTATTAATTTCTTCGTCTGCTGTTGTAGCATTCGTCGATCCTTCCAAATTCATTTCAACGTCATTATCTTCTCCATACACGACTTCATAAATACTGATCTTTTAAAGCCAATTTACTATTCTAAAAGTTGTCATGTTTTCTTCACCACCGTCAGGCGGAACACCATTTTCATCATGAAAGCTTATTACACCAGTATTTGCGGCACTCTCCACCTCATTACTTTTAAACTCATTTGTTACTTCTCCAACAGAATCTACCTTTCTTGAGTCAGGAAAAGCTCTTTCATCGGGACGTGATAGCATCCCTTTCCGTCCAAACAATTTATCTCCACATCCAGTAACAAGCTTGATTTGAAGGCCATATTTCTTTGCTTCTGTCTTCTTGATTTGATATAACAACCAGGCACAAACAGCCAAAATTAGCATCATCTTCAATACCTGTTTTACGTTAGACCCTTTTGGTTTTTGGTACCTTCCAAAAGATTGATACTCCATTCTTCTGCATTAATTCAACATGTTGCATGGATCAAATAAACATTCAGAGGATTACGAAGTCAAGTGAGTAATTTAACATGTTGATTCTGGCAAGTAGTAAATTTTGCATTTGCAACAAGAGAAGTTAAACTAATCCAACTAACTATATAAACTAATGAGTTAATAATTAGATTAAAACGAAAAAGTCAAACAAACCAATCGCAGGAAAGACTGACTTTTCTTTCATGGCAGAAAGCAAAAAAAACTCCAAGAAAAAAATTGACAGAAAACTAAGAATCACATCAATATATAGGCAGATATGTTGGCATATTAATTTCCAAGTATGATTTCCAACAACTCTTAACTATCTATCATGAGTCATAACAAAAATACAAAATTTCAATAAACGATTGTAGCCATGATATGATTGATGGGAAATTGGAAAAGAAAATTAACACAATATTTTCTTTGAGCATATAAATTAACATACAAATTTGTTACAAGAAAATTCAACGGTAAAATAAGGAGCAAGAACTAGATTCTCAATGAGCAAGTTTACCTTTGTTTTGTTTTCTCAACGGACAAAGTGGTTTCTTTCTTGTCTTCCTTGTTCTTGGTGTTCAGTATTCTCTCTTGTTTGTGTTTGATTTTTCACTCTTTTGTGGTTTTAAATTATTCTTTTTGACCAAAATCATGAAGAAAAAAATAAAGTATTTGGAAAGTACAAGAGGGTCGTTGAAGTTCCCAAAAATAGCGGTTATTTTTTTGTTTTTCATCTCCACAATACCCTTTTAAGAGTCTCCATGCAAATGAAGCCAATAGGGGTAAATTGGATATTTCAAATGATCATTGCATCACTGCTGACCCACGACGCTTGGGGGAAGTTTCCAAAGATTAGGTGTAATCTTAAAAATATCAACCATGCAAATACAAGTCATCGACTCAAATGCCTCTATAACTGACTAAAATAATATGCAAGTGTTTATGTCAATTGTCATGTGTTGCTTAGTGGGATTGATAAAATTTTAAATGTTTTCAAAATAAAATAAAATATATTTATAATTAACAAACCTAGCCTTAGACACTTTTTTTTTTTTTTGAACTAATGGAATTACCCTCACTAGTGAGCATTAAATCACGACCATATTAGATTTTCCTCAATTCTTGTTTTTTTTTTTTTATATAATTTTTTTATTATGGTAACACATGTATTAGCGTGTGACATATCTCTACCAAATGTTGCCAATAATGGAGAATGCAAATTGACCATCATCTTTTTATTTTTGGTAGTGTAAATTGACCATCATCTAGTACTATGATATGCAAACACTGGTTTTGCAAAGAAAATTAAGCCACATAAACAATGCTGAAAAATATTGGAAAGGAAACATGTCAAAATAACAATTACATTTATATTAGTCACAAAAAAACAAAATCAAAGCTGAAAAACATTGGAAAGGAAAAATGGCAAACATAGCAATTACTAGTACATTAATATTAGTCAAAAAAACAAACTGAAAATTATTGGAAAGGAAAGATGTTAAACATAACAATTTCATTGATATTATTACTTTATGATTTTTACTCTTCCCTCTGCACAATTCGCTTCCATCCAGCTGAAAATACCATAATGCCCCTGCGTTAGCGTGACTTAACTAACGCACGTTGTAATGTATGTGTGACTTAAGTAGCGTTGCGTGAGTTAAGTCACGCAGCGTGACTTAAGTCATTTAAGAGCAACACAACAACTCAAACCTTCATTTTTCCAACTTCTCAAAATACAAATTTTTCCCCTTCAAGTGCGATTTTCACCATTCTTGCGCCATTCAAAGCCAATTTCTCCCACAACATCAAGTAAGTGATGATTATCCTACTTCATTGCATTTTTTTTGTTGAAATTTTCGAATTTTATAAGAAATTTAACATTTTTAGGTTTATATAAATTTTGCTTGCATGTTAGTTTTTATGATTGTTAGTGATAAATTAAGTTAGGCATAATATATTAGATGTTGTTTAGAGTGAAATGTGATAGTTTTAGGGTTTTGAAATTGTTTGATTTGAAGTTGATTGAAATATGGACTCTAGATGTTTGTTAAAATGTCTCAATGAAATTGGTTAGAAATATGTTTGTTAATGTTGATTATAGTTAGTTTGACTACAATGTGGTAGTTTACGGATTGAAATGACACTGTCAAAATATTAGTGTTGTTGTTGAATTGTTAGAAATGACACAATGTCCGTGTGAAAATGTGTCATTGATTTTTTTTCATTTTTAAATGTTGTGCAGATATGTCTCGAAGGAATACGTCTCAGAGACCACCTGATCCACCTCAGGATAGGAGTGACAGACTTAGGGCAGGGAGGGTTGCCCCTACTAGTAGTGTAACAAGCATTACGCCCTCCTATGGCTGGTCGAGGGAGAGTGGGGGGAACGAGACTTGCTAGGGTTGATGCTGCAGGGGGATCGACGTCATAGATGGGTCCATCCCAGATTGTGGACCCGACACAGTATCAGCAGGATTATCAGGTGTATGAGCAGGTGCAGGATCAGACGTATCATTTTGAGGAACCTCAGCCTCACCAGTATCAGTTTGATGCGTATCAGCAGCATCAGTATGAGGATCATCATGAGCAGCCTCATATTGAGCAGGAGTAGCCTTATATTGAAGAGCCTTAGCAGCAGCAGGATCGTATTGAGCAGCCTCAACAGCATGATGGCAGGGGTCATGCTCATGGGGTGCCGATGGTGGTGTACGAGGCCGGACCGAACGACTATGCAGGGGGGCCTTCTGAACTCACGCTTTCTTTTACCTCACTTTGGTGGACATGTGGTATACAAGATATGGGTCGATTCCGATGTAAGTATATTTGAATGTTTATTTTACTTCTTTTACTATTTATACAACTTATTCTAATTATTATTTTACTTATTTAATGTTAGAATATATTTAATGTTTATTTTACTTATTATTTATTTAACGGTGTTGTTTGTTGTTTTTTGTTTTTGTATTTCAGTTTCGAAAAAACACTGGGTGAAAGGTATCTCGCAAGGGGAGAAGTCGAGCCTTAAAAACTTGACATTGCCTCAGCCGGGTGCACAAAACCAATGGTTTTGGGATGAAGTGAATATGTCCGGTCTTACTCCCCTCTTGACTAGTGGGTACGAGAACATCTCTCACAGGTTCGTTTATGCGATGTCAGAGAGATGGCATGAGGAGACCAGCAGCTTCCATTTACATGCTGGGGAGATGACCATCACACTAGATGATGTTGCGTGTCTCCTAGGCATCCCCATTATTGGGAGGCTCCTTCCTGATAGAGAGTCAACCCGTGAGGAGGGGATGGAGATGATGCAAGTGGACCTACTTTTTACAGCGGAGGCTGCCGCTAAGGAGATGACTAGACAGGGTGCTACTCATATCAATTTTGGTGTATTGAAGAGGCGCTACGAGGAGCTCTTGAATAGGTCTAATTAGCTGCTTGAGCCTGACACACAGGAGGAGGAAGACGAGCGAGCTCAAGTTAGGCTGGCCTGCATTAAGGCGTTTTTTGTTGCTCTTGCTTGGCTGGACCATTTTTTCTGGCAAGAACAACAAAAACATTAATCTATTGTGACTGCTTGCGCTGCAAGATATGGACGAGTTGGACAGCTGGTCATGGGGTGATATGGGACTTGCTTTCCTATATGACCAGTTATCTCTTACATCCGACTCATATGTGGCCTCCTGAGGTGGTTGCATGACCTTGCTTGTGGTAATATTTATTTTTCTTCTTTTTTACTTATTGGATCGTAAATGTTTAATTGTTTACATAATACTAGTGCTGATATAAATATTTGTTTCCTTGTGTTTGCAGGGATGGACTTTGGCGCACTTCACAAACATCATTCGGAGGATTAATGATGACGAGTACGACCCTACTGTTGCTCCATTTGTGAGTCAATGGAGACCTCTCAGGGGCTTTTCTAATCCTGGACACTACAGAGATGCCTTTGATTCCTTGGACCATTCTCATGTCACCTGGAGGCCGTACGAGAGACGACGACACATCACCCCATTTCAGGACATATGCTGGTACTCCAGATGGATCATGACCGGCAGAGACAGGAGGGTTCGTCACTTGTCAAAGCGGGTTCTTAGGCAGTACGGGTATGTCCAGACTATTTCCAGGCCTTCTACAGACATTGGGCGTCTTGCGGCGGATGACGTGGCCCAGACCTTCACAGAGTTTGCTCTACATGTCCTCAGCCATCAGCTGAGGGGTCATCCGGTTCCGGATAACCAGTCGTGGTCTCATATACATGAGATGGTTCGTTAGAGTATCACATCCTATCCTGAACCCCCTGCGGCCATTCTTGACTACGCAGTTGATGCCCCTCCTCGTCGTGTCCCTCCTTACGAGGAGGTTATTATTGAGCAACAGTGGGGCAGACATCCTCTCGACCCATACCAGATCATCAGCAACATCAGGGCCAGAGTGGACGGTGCAATGGGACATCCTGTTGTGTTTCATAATCCAGAGGAGGTTATGCGCTTGATGCAGGGCATACAGTCTGAGTGGAGCATGCTGGAGAAGATGTCGGCTCCACGGAGGAGGAGTAGGAGTTCACGGGATGGACCAGTATGACTTGTGTAGCTTTTTTTTCTGACATTTTATTGAATTTGGTTGTAATCCTATTGCACTTGCGCTTTTTGGCGTTTTTATGACATTATTCGTTATTTTATTCCGTTGTTTTATTTTGTTATTTTTCGTAATATAATTATGAGTTAATGCTTGATTGAATGAATGCTTGAATGAATGATGAAAAATGTATGCTTGAATGAATGTATGAAAGAAGGATTGAAAAATTAGGGAAAATAGAGGTTTCTGCCTCTCCTGGTTTTTCGCACAGACTGGGCGCGAGTTAACTCACGCATGTGCTAATGGCCGCGTGAGTTAACTCACGCAATTCTTTATACATGTGTTACTTAAGTAACGTAGCGTTAGTTAACCAACACATAGTTTTACACTTGCGTTAGTTAACTAACGCATGAGTATTTTTGGCAACACTGCAGGGCGCAAGTGTTTTGTGTAGGGGGAGAGCAAAATTCTTACTTTATTAGCCTATACAGTTTTTTAGGCCCGATACAAAGAAAGCTGCAAATTGTGCAGCTAGCCAGCTAGTGATCTTTTGAGAAAAAGATATGTACCTTAAAATTCCTTGTGGATAATTACATCATACGTGTTCATACATTATAGAAAAAAAGACATTCTCCAATTCTAGGTCTTAAACCTCAAGAATTACTTTTTTTTTTAGAATGATGAGATACAGATTCACAATTTTCATAAAACCAAATTATCTCCACTTATTTATTGATTGCAAACCTGAAGTATAAACATGAGTAGTACTTCCAGTATTAATTTCTTCGATGGCTGTTGCAGCACTCATCAATCCGTCGTCCAAATTCATTTCAACATCATTATCTTCTCCATATGTGACTTTATAAATATTGATCTTTTTATATGTGACTTCATAAATATTTATCTTTTTAAGCCAATTTACCTTGCTAAAAGTTGAAATGTTTTCATCAGTAAAGTCAGGTGGAACACCATTTTCATCATGAAAACTTTGTACCTCATTTGTTTCTTCGTCAGCATTTGCGGCACTCTCTACCACATTTTTATGCATCTCGTTTCCCTTCTCCTTAATTCCGGTTTCTTCAATATCCTCGTCCTTCTGCTTCAATGAGAATTTTGATTTAGCATTCATTCTAACATGCATATCATTTTGCAGCTCCCTGAGCTGTACTCCTTTTTCTTTGTCATCCCTTTTATTAAACTCATTTGTTACTTCTCCAACAGAATCTAGCATTCCTGAGTCAGGAAAAGCTCCTTCATCTGATCGCGACATTATCCCTTTCCGTCCAAAAAATTTAGCTCCACTTCCTACAGCAAGCTTGGTTTGACTGTCATAGTTTTTTGTTTCTGTGTGCTTGATCTGATATAGAAACCAGACACAAATAGCCAAAACTATCATCAACTTCAATACCTGTATTATGTTGGATCCTTTTGGTTTTTGGTACCTTCCAAAAGATTGATACTCCATTTCTCTGCATATGATTCAACATCTTGCAAAGATCAAATTAATATTTGGAGGATTCTAACGATACATGTCAAGTTAGCAGTTTAACATGTTCATTCTGGCAAATAATAAAGGTTTCAATTGCAACAAGAGAGGATAATCATGAAATATGTAAACATTTCTAGTCCTAAATATGATGTTCTACTACTCTTAACTATCATATAAAAATAAATAAAAATTGAAGATTGTTACAGAGAAAATTAAAAGGAGAAATAAAGAGCAAGAACGGAATTCTTAAGGAACAAGTTTACCTTTTGTCTCCTCCAATTGATCTTGGTGTTTTGTGTTCTCTCTTGTTTGTGTTTGATCTTTCACTCTTTTGTGGTTTTAAATTATTCTTTGACCTAAAATCATGAAAGTACAAGAGGGTCGTTGAAGTTCCCCAATATAGCGGTTACTTTTTTGTTTGTCATTTCCACAATACCCCTTAAGAGTGTCCGTCACACAACGAGGTAAACAAGAGTGGCAAATGAAGTCAACAAGGGCAAATTCGATGATATTTTGAATGAAGATTGCATCAGTGCTGACCCACGAACGATGGGCCTAATTTCCAAAGATTAGGCATAATCTTCAAAGCACCAACATGCAAATGCAAGTTATCGACTAAACATTTATTATGACACTCTATAATTGACTAAATGTACATGTTTATGTCATGTTTGGCTGTATGTGAATTGATCAAGTTTTAGTAAAACAAAGGTATCCTACCCGTGCGTAACTACATAGACTAATCCTCAAGTTAAATGAAATTCATTTAAGTAGTTGATCAAATTTTAAATAACCTAACCTCATGCACTGAAACTTTTTACACTGTCAATAAATTATAATTCAATCGATTATAAGAATCATGTATTACAGTAGTGCATTAAATTTAATCTATAATTTTTTTTCTTCACAATATTGGATATATGTGTACATCTGGCTCGATTGACACAAACGTTAAACTACTTCAACAAAGCTAAAAGGATTGCCAAGAAAAAAATGTCATGCGTAGCATAACAATCACATTAATAATTAGCATTTCTAAGACTAAAAGGAGTATACAGTTTTTCAGGTCCAAGACAAAGAAAGCTGCATATCTAAATGAAATCCTCCTTCAAACTTTGCAACTAGTGATCGCGGGGCAAAATATCTTGAACTTAAAATTCCATGTGGAGAATTACATCACACATGTTCATGGTTAAAGAAAAATGCATCCTCTATGTAAATTGATTTTAATACCCTGCACTGCACATTGAATTGTGGTCTTGGCTTCGCTATTCAAACTCAACCACCTCTCAATTAGAAATAAACGTTGTAGACTAAATTCATTCACACTTAGAGAAAGAAAAGTCTATCACTCATTCATTCTTGGAAGGCGCTATTGGAATCACAAATCACACAATCATGAAGTCAATGAATCATGAAGACACTATTAGAATCATGAAGACGCTATTAGAATAAGCGAAATGCTGTTTAAAGCGAAAAGGAGCAACGCGAAATCGTCCCGACGTGTTTACCACCTAAGTTTATATTAATGACATCATCCTTTTTTCAATAGCATGCCGTGAATTCCGTAAATCCCTGTTTTTTGATTCGCTAATTTATCATTCGTGATCGTTTCTGGATAATTTCTCTCGCTGGATTTAGCAGTTCTCTTCAAATAATGTTCAACATCCAGTCTCGTGCCATAAAAAATCGACAGAAAAATAAGGAAAAAAAACATGGAAGTGTACTTTCTCTTGCTATCTTAAAAGATAGTGTGCTAAGGGCATTGCTGATCTTTTAGGACACTATCTTAAAAGAAAGCCCTTAGCACACTATCTTTTAGGATAACACTAGCTTGGTCAAACAGAGGGTGTGTGGCACTAAATCAAGAGACTATGTACTGGTATATTTTTTTTGGGGTGAAATACTGGTATATTAATAGCACACATACAAGGATAGTGTGGCTAGGTTAAAAAAAAGAAGGGTGGATTGTATGAACTAATTAGCCTGTAACTACAGTCATAGACCACGGCATTGCATGGTGTAAGGTACCAAGATCAGGTTCACTAGCTTTCACCCAAAAAATTACATAAGGACATGTATTAAGAGTGATTAAAACACATGCTATGTTCACCCTGTTATTAACTACTTGGCCAATACCTACAACAACAACAAATCCTCTAAATCACTTATACAAAGCCTTCAAAACAGCAGGGACTGAAGAAGGATCCAGTCTACCACTAGCATTTACAATAACAACCATTGCAATTCCTTGGTATCCAATTGCATGAAAAGCTGCGTGTGTATAATCAATCCCGGTGACGATAAAAGCAAATTTAGGACAACGGGGGCCATATTGTTTCATTGTCGATGTCTCCGAGGCTGAATTAAATCGGAAAACTCTTGTTTTACAATCATATGCATTGGTAAATAACCTGTATAATGAAACAGAATATCATCCCATATAACTTCTTCCATTACATCAATCAAACATAGCCTTAAAAGGGGGATATGAGAAAGGCAATGCCACAACAATAAATACATTATTGATGTTTATCATTAGTCTATTACCAGTTGTCCAAAGATACTTAAAACTTACATTTGTTCAGCACCTTTAATCGCATCAGTTAATCATTTCACTAAGAACGGTAATCTTCATTGCAAACTCTGATGTAAGAAGATACGCAACTCCACATAAACTAGCATAAAGCAATTTTCATAAATAAAAATACTTCCAACCTACCAATTTTGAGAAACAAATGACCATTTATTCAATCACTTTCTATGTCCGACTCGTCACGTCTCGAAGTATTTCGAGCAGATCTAACGCCAATCATAATATTTGCCAGTTCTTGGATTGAACATGATGTACTCTGCCTCATCTTAGCAGCAAGTATTTCAATGTTATCCAAAAGCCCTAAGCCCAAGAGCCGATTCCTTAGCATTTCGATGGTAGTGTCATAAGGTGGTATTCCTTCATCAATCATCATCTCAAAGTACTTACATGCCTCCTCTAGCTTCCCCTTCTTCTTGCAAAGACCATGAATCATGACGGAATATGTCGAGACAGAAGGATAAAATTTCTTATCCCCCATGCTTTCCCAAACTTCAGTTGCCTTGTCAAACCTTCCTATCCTAATCAGTAATTTTAGAACCATATTATACGTATGGCGATCAGGAAGACAGCCATCTTTTTCCATTCTAGATATTAACTTCAGAGCCCTATTGACCTCACAATGATCACAATGGTAAGCTTGTATTGCATTATAACTCCAAGTGTCTGGTTTTAATCCACTAGAAATCATTTCATCCAACAATTGATATGCTTCTTCCACCTTTTTAATCTTACAAAGTCGCTTTATAATACAATTGTATGTAAACACATTTGGCAAAAGGTTACATCTTCTCATTTTGTCAAGAACCCCGAAAGCTGAATGCACATTATTTGCATCACAGTAAGAACGAATGAATATTGAATAAGTAAAAGCATCCGGCTCAACTTTCTTTGACAACATATCATTAAGAAAATCCATAGCTTCATCCACATGGCCTCCTTTGCAAAGAGCCTCTAACAAATTATTATATGCAAGCAAATCCACATTACATCCTTGCTCAAGCATTGTGTCAAACAGCTCACGGGCCTTCTCCGAATCACCAATCTTACCCCATCCATTAATCAGAATGCTGTAAGTTTTTGCGGTTAACAAGAAACGGCTCTTCACTTGATCAAAAAATTGTTGAGCCTGCTTGACATGTTTCTTTTTGC
>Ga0315913_1003942_pt1 | contig 17884 bp, 12 predicted proteins | sample MpolsnodulesMG_FD_207736 | JGI IMG/M metagenome (GOLD analysis project Ga0315913, IMG submission 207736) | Medicago polymorpha root nodule microbial communities from Los Angeles, California, United States - small nodules | ecosystem: Host-associated > Plants > Roots > Nodule | place: USA... | reverse complement strand
ATAATTGTTATAAGAATAAGATAACCTAATAATAATAAAAGTTGTTACAAGGTTAATATTGAGATTTGAAATTAATTTAAGGATAATTATGGCAATGCAATCAAATTTTAAAAAGATTTGCTCCCCTTCCCTTCTAAAAATTGAACCAAACACTTCAAATTAAAAATCTCCCCTCCCCTCCCCTCCAAAACTCTCGAACCAAACGGACCCTAAAACTCACAAGTGATAAATAGTTAATATAATTATTATTACGATATTTGCCCACATAATGATATTGGAATATAATTAAATAATAAAATATTCCAACAGATTCTCCCCATTAACATGGACCAATGATCATAGAAACCATCGAACTTGGGAATTGCAGGTTGAAGAAACGAGGATGATTATGTAATTGTTGAAGCTGCAGGGAAGAATTGCTTGTCAGACAAGGAAGAAGATGACTAGAGCCGCCGTAACAAACTGTGTCACCACCGTAACCAACTCTCACCGCCGTAACAAACCCGCTTTCTTTTCTCTCTCTCTCTCTCTCACTCCAAATGAAACTGTGTTTATCTATTTGGAGGAAATAACTCAAAGGATCCAACCAGACTCTGATACCACTTGTTAGAATGTGCTAATTCACTCATTGATATTTCACTAAGAGTTTGGCATATATATAGCCAATGATACAAACTTGTGACTCAAGTAACAACACTTAACAGATTTTACCCGAAACCCGTTACTTTTTACGGGTTTTTCATTTTTAAAATCATACTCATTCAATTACTCAATCCAACTCACTCTTTAAGTTTTTTTTAGGTGGATTTGACCGAATTTTTTAGGTTAACCCTACTCATGTACACCTCCACTTATAGACACAAAGTGAGGTGTCATTATGTCATTCACAAAGTGATGCGCTTATGAATAAACAATTCTTTTTGTTATAGTAAATATGTGTGAAATACTGAAATGAAATTATGTGGAAGGAGATGCGTAGCTTCTTTTTGATGTGGACAAAAGTGACGATGGGTATGCAACAGGACCCTCTTTTGGACCATTTGAAAAGCATTCTAACTAAAAACATGGGTGGGAATTCATGAAAAAATAAAGTTAATTTTTTTTCTAAATAAAAAATAAAGTTAATTAGAACTTCTTATGACATTTGTTGCATTTATTTTAATTTATGTATTTTTTTCCGTAAGCTTAACTCGGTTGTTAAAGACATTGCATAATATACACTGGTTGATGTTTCAAACAACAAACACTTTATTTATTTACCTTAAAATTGTGAATTTCTAACTACTAAGTCACTTGACAAAAAATAATAATAATATTATTTTTTGTGTTAACTTTTCGGTCAATAGAAAAAAAGATCTTAGTAATCTAAAGTTTAGCCGATAGGTAAATAAAGGCAGGTCAAAAATCGTTCTTACCAAAAATTGAGTTCAACTTCTTCTGAACGTACAATTCATTCTTGGGGGAGGTCTTTAACCATTTGAGTCCAATCACATGGTTACATGATTTTAATTTTGTTAGTATGAATTAGTTAGATAGAAATTAATTACGAGTTAATTATGTACATAATATACTATATTTTATAAATTAAAATTATTTCTTATGAATTGGTATCGTCTTTTTCTTTCTTATTGAAATTCTCGTTCTCGCATGACAAATGTTTTACACAATGTCTGGGACAATTTGTACAACAACTATAGTCGAAATAACAAACAACCATAGATAAATAAAGTGTGATAAAGAAGAACACAAAAGATTGATGATTCAGTTCGGTGCAACGTCACCTACTATAGGAGGGCATCCACCCAAAAAAGGACATTTACTCTCAATACTATTAGTTCATTTTGTAAACAAACCTTGTTCATTGCCTCTTCACCTAATACTACTTGTGTATTTCTATTTAGGACTCTCTCTAAATATGAGAAACCCCTCTCACATTCACTCAATCACTAACTCCAATGATTGACTCAATCATAGTGACAATAAAATATGATAACAACTCCAATACACAAATCAACTCTTGTTAAATGCACCAGAGTTGCATTAGATGAAATATAATTTAACCATAAAAAAATCTCAAAAAAAATGAATTAAATCCACCTTACAGGTCGAGAGTTGATTACATATGGTTTTGGAGAGTAGTATAAACAATCTCAACCTTGCTCAAAAAAAGAAAAAAATCTCCACCCCACCTTACAAATCCGTTTTGAAAGATTGAGTTAAATCCAACCCAAAAGTATGAAATAATACCAGAATTTAGAGTATTAAGAGTTTCATAAAGAGTTTTATATTAAATAATGAGTTAGACTAAATTCTTTTTGCTCAAGTAAAGAAATATATACTCATTTTCAATTTTCTTATTATATACAAAAACTATTAATGGATTTATAAAAATATTAAACGCGGTGAGTAGTTGAGTACAAAAAAGCCACTTGAACTTCTCAGAAGCAGCCAAGTTGACTACTAAGTCAATTAATAAAAGTGATAAACATCGCATATTTTTTTTTTGGTTAAATAGCCTAGTGGCTAGAGCTCACACAATTAAATTGTGGAAAAGTGGGGTGTCCGGGGTTCGAACCCCAGCCCCTGCATATAATATGCAATATCCCTACCAATTGAGCTAAGCTCACGGGGATTAAACATCGCATATTTATTAACTTTACTAAGAAATTGATAAAAATCGCATATTTATTTCAAAGGCCCTCATTCTCTTACGAAACGTGAAAAATAAAATGAAGAGCTTAATGTGTGTGTTTTTGTTACTTTTCATTTTTTACTTGAAGTAATGTATTGTGAAGGGTGTTGGAAGCAAGAGAGAGCTCTTGTTGCTCTGAATTTCAGTTTGGAATATGATATGACTGTTACTGATTGTTGTGAATGGGAAGGAGTTAAATGCAACACCACCACAGGAAGAGTCACCCAAATCGAACTTCAATATGCCTATTTTGGGGGTGGATCATTTCACTATTCAGATTTTGCAATCTTCAAAGATTTGAAGGCTCTCTACCTGCCAAATGCTAAAATATCCAATTGCACCACTGCCGAGCAAGGTTATTTCTCGTACAAAGTAAATATGAATCTATTTTTGTCACAGTAACCATAATTTTCATTTACGTATTATTATGCTGTCTTGTTTGGATGGACTTTCTTCTCTTAAGTCTCTAGCGTTAACGTTGTCGTATGAAAACTTGTTAATTGGTAATGCCAGATTTAGTAATTTCTTTCTTAAAGGTAATCAAAAAACAATTTATTTGGTTCAGCAAGTTAATTAACTTACGCTAACACATAATATATATAGATTTGCAGACAGTTTTGGAGAAACTTTCATCAAAGTTGCTGCATCTGGAGATCCTTCACATAAGTTACAACAATTTGAGTAATGAAATCCTACCATCACTCAGTGGATTCACATCTTTGAAGGAATTGTATTTGCCTGACATTGGACTGGACTCAGATCTTCATATACAAGGTAGGCTATAATAGAACGTAATTTTGATATATAGCTAATCAGTGCAGTAACACACTACATTAATTTAATGTGTAGGATTATGCGCCGTATTGAAGAATCTTGAGATCCTTGACATCTCCTGGAACAACTTCAATGACACTGATATTGCATCTGCTCTTAGTGGCCTTTCTTCCCTCAAGAGTTTAAATTTACAATGGAGTGAACTTACTATGAGATCAATTCATAGTAAGTCATACTTTTCATACTTTTTGTTGTTTTTGTTTTAAAAACATATGGACCTCTAATATGTATGCTTATGTATTTCTAGATATATCAAAACTGAGGTCTTTGGAAATCCTTTATTTGGGTGGCAACGGTTTAAGTACCAATATTATTTCATCCCTAAATGGTCTTCCACGTCTCAGATCTCTTGACTTAAGTTCCAACAACTTGAATGAATCACTTGATATTAGTGGTGAGTATTGATATTTAGATTATATATATATTTTTTTTTTGAAAACTCGATATCCGATCCAAGAACCGACTAATCCGAAGGGACCAAAATATTTAGATTATATATTTCAAACTTATCGCAAAAATAAAATATACCACATTTCAAAAACATATCTTTTGCTTGATATACTCTGTCCTTGCATATGATCATCATGGCAATGCCTTTTGAATATTCCTGCGTCAATTCTAGATATAATTTTTGATTGATTGGTAAGTGCAATTTTTTTCTTTTCAAAAAAATGTAAGTGCAAATTTTTTTTACCATTTTTTTTACTCCCTTCGTCCTACAATAGATGACCTAGTTAAAAATATGCATTATTGACCAAACATACTTTGACCATATTTTTCTACTAATATAAAAAGATAAATAATATCATATAAGATGTCGTTGGATTCGTTTCAATGAATATTTTCATAATATCAAATTTTTATAATTTTTTCTAATAGATTAATAAAGTTATTTAAGATCAAAATTGTGCATTGATATGTGTGACAAGGTTAACCGTGTCACTTAATATAGGACGGAGGGAGTATTATGTTCGTGGAAGGAGAATTTTAATACCTCTAATTTATAGGTTGAAATTATTTTTAATTAGTCCGTTATTTACATCTTGCAGGATTGTCGTCTTTACCCAACTTAAAGATTCTCGATTTTTAGTCGGAACAAATTAGTCGATTTCGTTGGTCGTGAAAGTACTTAAGCATTTAATTTTAAATATTGTATAGTTACAACTTCAGGAAAAAACCAACTTCCACATTTAATAGATAGAACTCTTAATAAGAATTTATAAAGCGAAGACACTCACCTTACAACACAGTCTTTTAATGATGGGTTAGGCTTAAATTTGAATATGGTATCAAAGCTTATCATCGATCACCCTACTACTCTTTGAATTTAATGTGTATCGGCAGCCAATTGCACTTTTTAACAAATAAAAATAGCTGCATGCATTCAACTTACATTTAGACGGGTACTCAATAAATAATATACAAAATGAGTTTTTCAAAAAGTATTGGGGACTTGCCTTCTTTAAGGGTGTGTTTGGATGGAGGCTTTAGGAGGGGAAGAGAGGGGAGAATATACTTTTCATTTTTAAATTACGGACACTATGAAATGTTTTTTAAAATGATTTTTAAAAAGTTAATATATTAACATAATAAACGATCATATAATACTTCGATCACATTTAATTTATTTTAGAAAAACATTTTATATAGTCTGTGATTTATAAAAGAAAATTAAACCCTCCCCTCCTAAACCCTCAATCCAAACACAAACTAAAAGTTTTGTTTGTGGGAGGATGTGGGACAAAAGGTACCCTTCCAATTTGAGGTAATTGTTTTTATCATTTCAGTTATTAGAACAACTTTTACAATATGCATCACAACCATTTTTTTTCCTTTTTTATTATTTGAAATGTATTTTCAAATAAACTGAAATTTTTGTCAACATTTCATTTTCAGTTTGGTATAAGCTTAAGAAGTTGGAAAAGTTAGATCTATCCTACAATGAATTTGCCGGGCAACTCCCCTCATCTTTTGTCAACATGACATCTCTTCAGACTTTGGCACTTACTAATAATCACTTTATTGGTAATATTGGTCCTACCCTTACAAGTTTTACTTCACTTGAATATCTAAATTTTGAAGGAAACCAATTCGAATTTCCCATGTCATTCACACAATTTTCCAATAATTCAAACCTTAAGTTCATCTATGGTGATGGGAACAAAGTCATCCTTGACTCACTCTCAACTATGAAAACATGGGTTCCCAAATTTCAGTTGCAAGTGCTTGAGTTGTCTTCAATAACTCATGCCAAGTCCATTCCACTTCCAAATTTTCTTCATTACCAGAACAATTTGGCATATGTGGATTTCACTAATTGCAAACTAAGAGGAGAGTTCCCAAATTGGTTATTACAAAACAATACAAAAATGGAAGTGGTTATTCTTTAAAGTTGTTCCTTTATGGGAGATTTTCATCTTCCATCTTGTCCTCATCTTAGCATGACAATGATTGATATATCTAACAATGCAATAACATGTCAAATGTTGAGTGATATGAGTTCAATTTTTCCAAACTTGGTTGATCTAAACACGTCAGGAAATGCAATCTATGGTTCACTTTCATATAATTTAAGAAACTTGAGCCATTTAGAGACATTGGATCTTTCAAACAACAATCTTCATGGACTCATACCTCCTATGTCGTCAGTGTCCACTATCCAGTCTTTATTGTTAGGCAATAATAGTCTCTCTGGTAGCATCCCAAGTAACTTTTTTAACTTATGGGACATCAAACATGTGGACATAAGTAATAATAATTTCATTGGAAAAATTCCAAGCCAAATGACAAATTGTACATTGTTGGTTGAGCTCTCAATGTACAATAATCATTTTGTAGGACCTATCCCATCAGAATTGGCCCAACTTGAAAATCTTACTTATCTAGATCTTTCCCAAAATAATTTGTCAGGTTGTGTTCCATCTTTTGAAAGTTATTCTGCCAGCTTTATCCATCTAAGCAACAACAAACTAAGTTGTTTGTCCAAAAACATGTTCAGACATACGTCTTCCCTAGTGACACTAGACCTTAGCAACAATGATATAATAAGTGGATTTCATGATTTAATACATGACCTCCATTACACAGGATTAAACATCCTCCTTTTGAAAGGTAATCGCTTTAAAGGGAATATACCGAAGCAATTATGCCGCCTAACAAATTTAACAATACTAGACCTTTCTTATAATAGTTTTGTTGGGGAAATACCTAGGTGTTTGGGTAAAATGTCTTTTGAGAATAAGGACCCAGAAATATTAAGGGATCGATTCAATGGTCTTATTCATGATGATGTAGATGATTATTTATATTATATTGGTCAATTTGGGAAAGAGAAAGCAAACTTCACTTCAAAGAAAAGACCAGAAACTTATACAACAAGTATCTTGATTTATATGTCTGGAATTAACTTATCTCATAATAAACTGAATGGCAGTATTCCATACGAGCTTGGAAACTTGACAAGAATAAAATCATTGAACTTATCCAACAACTATTTCACTGGAAAAATTCCAACTACCATCTCCAATTTGGTACAAGTAGAGAGTTTAGACCTTTCTTTCAACATGTTGAGTGGCAGAATTCCTCCTCAGCTAAGTGGATTGACCTCCCTTGAAGTGTTCAGTGTGGCACACAACAATTTATCTGGTGCAACACCTGAATGGAAAGGACAATTTAGTACATTTGATGAAAGCAGCTACGAGGGTAATCAATTTCTTTGTGGACAACCACTGCCAAAAAGTTGCAATCCAAGTGGACAAGCACCTGCTACATTACCAAATGGTTTGAACAATGATGGAGATAATGATAGTTGGGTGGACATGTATGTTTTTCGTGTGAGCTTTGTGGTGGCATACACATCAATACTGCTGGTAATTCCAACTGTTTTGTACATCAATCCTTATTAGAGGCAGGCATGGTTTTACTATATAGGATTGGTGGGTACTAATTGCTACTATTTCATCGAGGACAATTTGTGTAAGTTTTTTAATTTAGGAAATGTATTACATGTGAGACTATATGCCTTGGGTTTCTATTTTGTTTGTGGTATGTGTGTAATATGGAATTTTAATATCGAAATATTGCATTTAAAATAATTTTGTTTTTGTGCACAAACTATGGCGTATTATTGTTTTTAGATGCTTCGTGAAAAAAGAATAGTGGTAATGCTTCAGTAGGGGAATGTTTTGAAAAAAGAGTATATGACTAATAATCTGAAACTTATACTGTAACAACATCTACATTATGTATCCAAAAAAAACTACACTGCAATTTTGGTGGGTACCAGATTAAGTAAATTTATTCATGAAATAAACTACTACTAATCTTGATTCCAATTATGGGATGGATGAAGAATGAAGAACCCGATTATAGGATGACAATGGATATGTACTATATTCAAGTCATTTCATATAGCACAAACAAAACATTGAAAGCAGTGGTGGGTAGGATTGATGGAAATATCCTAAAATATCAACCGATTTAGATATGACATTGTAGATATGGACCACATGGGAGTCACAACCAATTCATCTGTTACAATGTACATTAATCCTCCTCTAGAATATGAGGATTTTGCAATAGAGGACTTAGGATGAACCGATTTAAATGGTATAAACGTTTCTTCAAAAATACTATTATAGTTAGTACTCACCATTTTACTTGTAAGGTCAGTAGAAAGCTTTTCAGTTTTGTGATCTTGGTAAGTATGATAATAATAGATAGGTAAGGAAGCGAAACCACTTGGTAATATGTTGTTGCTAAGCTCGAAATGCGTCGTAATGGGAGGATAAGTTAAATTGTCTTTGAGGTCCTATGAAATTTTATATCTACGGGACTCAACTCAAAGATATTTTTGTGTAAAATATCAATGCAGCTTATAGGTAATATTTGGTTGCTGAGATCAAATTTTGCTGAAATGAGAGGCATTGTTAATTTTTCTTTGACTCTTTCAGACATGAAATACATTTCTGGACTCAAATCAGACAAGCTCTTGTATAAGTTATCAATGCAGCGGAAAGAAGAAAATCCTTGAAGCATATGCAACACTCCTCCCAATGGGAATGTTAGAAAACTAAAAACAAAGTCAGCAAAATCATCTCCTGCTTCAACAAACAGAATTTGTTCATTTGATTTTCTTAGTGTAACTTTCACAGACATCTGTCTATCCTCCTCAGATGGTAGCTCACTACTAAGAAACTCAAAACTGTTTCTCAAATTCAAATTATCAACAGGTTGGTTCTTCTTAAAAATAAAATCTGTCAAAGGGGCCTTTGAGATTAGCGATAACTTGAGAAGATCAACCATCTATACAAATTGAAGAAGAAACAATCAGTTAGCATGAGAAAATAATTAATATTCAAAGATGATATAGAAGCTGAAAAAACATGCCTCTTTCTTGTTGATGTCAACAGCTTGTTCCTCAAGAGCATCAATAGTCTCAACTCCAAGCATCTGAAGTCGATGTAAACTTGCTCCGAAAACATAAGGCATAACACAAAGATCTTCAGAAATGATAAAAGTAACATTTTCCTTAACAAAACCATTTTCTAGATTAAAATATTCAGCGAATACTTGACTGTCCATTATTTTTCCACAATAGCATTTTTTATTCCTAAAATTGCTCAAAAGACATCCACTTTCCTTTCTTCTGAAATCCCAATTATTGCATGTGAAGTACTTCAAGGGTTCTGTGTCATCTATATTCAGTTTCAGCTTATGGCAATATGCTTCCATAGAATTATTTGGCTTCAGTAGCATTTCCTTGCATGTCTGTGACCATAGACATTGCTGGTCAAGATCGGAAACACTTTGATAGAGTGAGCTAATGCTGCCAAATTTTATTCCCTCAATATTGGACTCCTTAGCCACGAGTCTTGCAATAGTACCTAATGGCAATATTAAGAAGCTGAAAAGAGCATCAACAAAATCCTTTCCTACCTCAGCATACACAACTTTGTTACTTTCTTTGTCCACCAAAGCTCTCAGCCGAACTCTGTCATTTGGTTGAACGGATTGAGTTTCAGTGGCAGCCGAAATCTGCTTATAAAGAGTGTTTTTTAATTGACGCTTTCTTTCTTCTAGCATAAAGGAAGAAAGTTAATTAATACTAAACGTTTTCTAGTTTCCAAACGACTTTGAAAAGGGAAATACAATTAATCATATCACACAGTGTAACGATTCAAAGCTTGGTTAGCCAAACAAAATTCTTGATTATTGCATGATACTTAATTAAAAATGTACACCGTACACAAATAACTACTGGGCGTGGGGTTATGCAAAAGAATAACAATATCTTCTTGAACAAAGGAAAAAACTCGGTAAAATTGAAAGTTGAAACCGATAATAGAAGTATGGGAAATGCTAAAGAATATTAGAATTTGGAAGGAGTTAAGATGTTCTTCATTTGCTTAAAATAAATGGACAATATCATTTGATGAGATAGATGCAAAAAGTTTCAGTTCTTTTTATTAAAAATAAATAATATTCATTCATTTGAATTGAAAAAGAGTACATCGATATAATGCAAATTCGCTAAAAACAAAAAGGATGAACATGCAAACAAACTCACAACATCTATGTTAACAGCATAAAATGACAAAGAACAGAAGCATATACATATGACTATATAGAAGCATACACATATGACTATATTCAAGTCACCAGAATACTAATGTCTCCGGATCTGCAACGTTGGCGACGCCAAAATCATTGATTGAATTTGCACTGGATTAAAGCTAATTTGACAATTTAAACCGAACAAATATCTGAACAAAACAAAAAAGACAAACAATGTCGCACAAAGATGGCGAATCAAACAAGGTCGCATTAAGACAATAAAATAACAAAAGAAAAAATGAAATAGATGTGAAAATCACTTATTTCAATAAAAGGAAAAGATTTAAAACGAATTAGAGTGTGATTTTGGATAAAAAATTAACCTTAAATCAGCTCTCTTTGATGGATGCAGGAGAAAAATTTAGATTTTTGGTGACATCTCACAAGAGAGAATGGAAAGAGAGATAAACTTTAATATTTTATTTTTCTGAAAGAAGAGAAACTTTCATCTTGTTTCTGTTAAAAAAAATGAACCAAAAAGTATGAGTTTTTTTAAAGTTTAAAAAATGATTTTTTTTATTAGTATAAAGTTTTCTTTTTTCAATTTTCTAAAAAAAAAAATTGAAAAAAGAAAGGTTTAAAAAAACTCCAAGGAAAATTGATATGACACACATAAATTTTACGATTTTATCCTCAACTGTAATTAACTATTGTTCGGTGATCGCAACAGAAGTTAACTGTAGTTCGTCTCCTCAACGGTAGTTAATTACCGTTGTTCTAGCGGTAGTTAACTACCGTTGCTATGAGTTATTTAGTGCATGTTGTAATCTCCACCAAATATTGGTATGATGACATGTACAATTGTTTTTCGCATATAATTTGTCACACAAGCGTTTTTTGGACACCCATCCAAAAATGTGACACATCGACGTTTTTGGAGGTCAAATATGGTTTAAGGACCAAAAGTTTGTTCGATTTTTAAAAGAGATGATCAATTCCGTGAGTTGGGTAAAATAAGAGAACCAAGTGATTAAGTAAAAAAAAGAAACATGCCTCACAAAAATGATGACGTGTCAATTACATGTGGTATTTCAAAATAATGTTGATGCATAAGTTTTTTTTTGTCTAGTAGCCTAGTGGGTAGAATTCACCTTTTTCAAGGTGAATAAGCGGGGTGTCCGGAATTCGAACCCTGACCTTACATATAACAATGCATGTCCTGGCCAACTGAGTTATACTCACAGGGACAGATACATAAGCTTTTTTTGGCCAAATGAATTTCTTCACTTCTTTATTTTAAATTTTCAATTGATCTAAAAAAACCAAAGTTAATTTCACACTAATTTGGGCCAAATAATTTTATGCTGAATTTTTTTTTCCTACTCTCTAATTTCACTTTAATTCCACTCGAATTGAAGAAAAAAGTATTAGTTTATATTTATGAGAATTATTTTAAAAAAAAAACTGGGTGAGTAAAAATAATTAATCAAATACTCATTTGGTTCAAATTAGTGAGGAATTAATTTGAATATTTTAAGTGGTTAAAGTCTAAATTCAAAATCAAAACATGGGATGGGAGGAGCTAATTTGGCTATAAAAAAATGACGTCAGCATTTCCTTTCAAATGTGGGCATATGTAATGTAACTATAATGCCACTTTAATTCCCATTAGCTTAGTGCAAGAAAAACACTAGAGTTGACTACCAAGTCAAGTGGAGTTATATTATCCTTTATTTAAACGACCAATTAATCCCATTGTCTTGCAACAAAACGTGAAGAAGAGAAAGATGAAGAGCTTAGTAGGTGTGTTTTTTATGGTATTCGTTTTTTTACTTGAAGTAATGTGTTGTGAAGGGTGTTGGAAGCAAGAGAGAGAATCTCTTATTTCTCTGAATTCCCAATTGGGAAATCTTCTGTCTTGGCTAGACAACCCTAACACTGATTGTTGTCAATGGTATGGAGTTGAGTGCAACACCACCACCGGAAGAGTGGCCAAACTCAAACTTCGATCCCATACTGATGAACCTTGGCATCTTAATTATTCGAGTTTTCTAATCTTTGAAGATTTAAAGACTCTCGACATGTCATCTATTCGAATATCCAATTGTATAAGAACTGATCAAGGTTACTTCTCATACAAATTGTATATTTCTGATCATTGATTTTCTCAATTACTAACTAAAAATGAATTTCTTTTTTATAAAGTAACCATTATTTTTATTTACATATTATCAAGGGTTGAAAAATCTTGAAGTCCTAGACATGAGCCACAACGATGGTTTGAATAATGCCGCCAGCATTCTATCTTGTTTGGATGGACTTTCTTCTCTCAAGTCTCTATTGTTGTTCGAGAACCTGTTCGATACGACGTCATCTCAAGGTGCATGAGGCAATCAATAACTTTTATTTGATTCAACAAAATAATTAACTAGCACTAATACATTATATATACCATATATAGTTTTTCAGACAGTTTTTAAGACACTTTCATCAAAGTTGCTGCATCTGGAGATCCTTCACATCGGTTACAACAATTTGACTAATGAAATCCTGCCATCACTCATGGGATTCAGATCTCTGAAGGAACTTTATATGCCTGGCATTGGATTGGACTCAGATCTTCATTTTCAAGGTAAGCAAAAACGCTAATTGACACTTTCCATTTTATTTTTCCATACCAGTAACACGATATATTAATTGAATGTTCAGGATTATGCGTTGTATTGAAGAATCTAGAGATCCTTGACATCTCCGGGAACAACTTAAATGACACTGATATTGCATCTGCTCTTAGTGGACTTCCTTTGCTCAAGAGTTTAAATTTAAAAGAGAGTGAAATTACTCCGAGATCAATTCATAGTATGTCAGACTTTGCATATTTATCATAATTTTTTTTTTTTTGTAAAACATATAAATTTCACTCTAACCATGCATGCATATTTATATATTGCTAGATATATCAAAACTAAGGTCCTTGGTGATCCTTGACTTGACTGCGAACAATTTGAGCTTATGGCCTGCAGGTGTGTTCTCATCGTTTGATAATTTCTCGTTCTGAGTTCCTTGTTAGTTGTTTCTAGTGAAGATATAATGATATGTTCTCAGAATTTTATTATTATCAGGGAATCAAGGATTTGCATGGCCGTCCAGTTTACAAGATCTTGTGTTGAGGGAAAACAGTTTAAGTAACAATATTATTTCATCCCTAACTGGTCTTCCACGTCTCAAATCTCTTGACTTAGGTTACAACAACTTGAATGGATCCCTAGATATCACCGGTGAGTATTTCTATTTAGATATAATTAGACACAAAAGATAACCTGTACTATAAATGCAATTTTCTAACACCATCTTAATCCCATTGATGTCTGCAATCAATGCTAAAGCCTCTTCAAAATGTGGACACTTGTTATTTAAATGTGGACATCACCATGAGCAAGATAACATTCTGCAAAATGCAACCAGAGGCACTTTTAATCACTTTTAAATTACTTTTAATTTAGTCAATTCTCTTGAATTAGTCACTTTTGTGTCCTGGTTGCATTTTGGAGAATTAACTTGCTGCACATTTAAAGCCTCTGGTTGAATCAAAATGTACATGCTTAATTGAATCAACATGTCGACAATCAAAAGTGAATTACCATGAGCAAGATAAACTTATCTTGAATTCGTTAAATGTGTCATCAATTACTTATGAGAATTGTTGCATTTGATTTTAAGTTAATGGAAGCAAGCACAATATGGAAGGAAGGTGATGTCTGGCAAGCAAAATGTAGCAGAGAAGAGAAGGAAGAAAGAGAAGAGAATTAGAGGGACTTTTAGTGTTCCCAGGGAAAGAAAAAGAGAAAATAAAAAGTTAGATGAAAATTATATTTGTGCCCTTCAGTTTTAATTTTTCCAAAAAACAAAAACAAAGGGCTTTGTGTTAGTTGCTAAAATAGACCTTCATGAAAATGAGTGAGTATATTGTAACAAACCCAAATAAATAATTATGACAATAACCAAGGTAATATTTATATTTATTTATTTGAGAGAGAGGTCATATTTATATTTATATGACAATAACCAATCCAAGATTGTACTATTATATACGGTGGTAATATAAGAACCAAATTTGTTAAAGAAACTTATTTTATTTCATATAAACTTCGATCCGGTCCTTTGAATACAGAATCAATTATCAAGAAATGAAAATAAATTGAAGATAAATTCAAAATAATTTTACATAAACAATAACCAAATGTTAAAAAAAACCAACTCTAGGGGGCTAAGTTATAAACTTTAATTGATCATTTCTCCTCCTTAATGGTTCTTATGAACTGGTTGAGACCATTTGTCAAAGCAGAAGTTGAGGTCAGTGAGGCTTTTAGAATGCTGAGACCCTGCAACATGCAAACCATCAAAACATTGTTTATGCAAAATTTAAATTAATTGTGATGATTAACAATGCCAATGGTATTAAGGAGTAGTGAACTCTACCTCCTTTAGACCAATTCTAACGAACTTTTCCTCCACATCCAACAGAGGAACATTTGAACTATTTAGATGCGACATAGCAGTGAAGGACGATATTGGAGACACAACCAAGTCATCCGTAACCATGTATACTGATGGTCCTTTAGCAAATTCTCCAGAATTTGATGATTTTGAAGCAGAAAACTTTGGATCAACCAAATTTAATGGTACAAAACTTTCCCTAAAATACTCACAATGCTTGCGTGTAGTAGTAGTAGTAAGATCTGCAAAAGAACCTGATTTAAAAAGATAAGAATGATAATAATAGGCAGGTAAGGAAGCTGCACCAATTGGTAATATCTGGTTGCTGAGCTCAAATTGCGCGGCAATGAGAGGCTTGCTTAATTTCTCTTTGACAAATTGCGAGATTAAATATGTATCTGAACTTAACTTAGTCATGCTTCTGTATAAGTTATCAATGCAGCTTAAAGAAGAGAAACCTTGAAACACATGCAAAACACCTCCTAAGGGGAAGGTGAGAAAACTGAAAACAAAGTCAATAAAATCTTCCCTTGCTTCAACAAATAAAATCTTTCCAGTTGATTTTCTTCTAACTACTTTCACAGACATCTGCTGAACCTTACCAGATTTCACTTCTATAATCCTATTTTGGGATTGGTTTCTGTTATCAAATTCAAGAGTAAAACTTTTCTTCTTAAACATGAAATCTGTCAAAGGGGACTTTGAGATCAATGATAACTTGAGAATATCAACTACCTACAAAAATAATAAAAAAATTATATAATTAACAAGAAAACAATAATCAAATACAAGACAAGAGTAATAGATATATCATACCTCTTTTTTGCTGATTTCCACAATTTTTTCCTCAATTGCTTCAATGCTAGTGACTTTATTTTTCTGATGTAGATGTACAACAGTTCCGAAAACATTAGGCATAACATAAAGATTATCAGAAATAATAAAAGTAGCATTTTCCTTAGCAAGCCCACTGTCTAAACTCAAACATTCTGGTGGTGAGGGTAATGCTTTGTTCATTACTTTTCCACAGCCACACTTTTGATTTCTAAAGAGGCTTAAACGGTTCCGAGTTTCCTTTATACTACTGTTACAGTACCCATTCTCACAGATGAAGTGCTTTATGGGTTCTGTGTCATCGATGTTCAGTTTGAGCTGTCGGCAATAACCTTCCATGGAGTTTCTTGGCTTGAGTAGCATTTCTTTGCAGGTATTTGACCATAGAAATTTTTGTTCAAGATTTGAAACACTTTGATACAAAGAGCTAATGCTGCCAAATCTCGCTGCTTCAATATTTGACTCATTAGCTATGACTCTTGCAATAGTACCTAGAGGCAATGTTAAAAAGCTGAACAAAACATAACAAAATCCTTGCCTGCCTCAGCATACAGAACTTTGTTCCTTTTTTTGTTCACCATAACTTTTAAGCCAACTTTGTCAACTTGTTCAACTGATTCAGCTGCACCCATTGTATTGCAAGATAGAAATTGCAAAATTAAACTAATATACCTTTGCCAAATGAATTTGTACTTATCAAGCTTTTTAATATGAACGATTCTTTCTTCTTTAACTAGTGGAAATAATAGCAGTAAAGAAAATATTGCTAGCTAGTGCTTCAAGTTGTTCAAGTTTATAGACTAGAGGACTTTGGAAAGGAAAATATATTTATTAACCACAACAGGTAGTGCAACAGTTTAAGCCTTGGTTATTAGTTAGATAATCAAAGGTCTTCGTTATTTCGATGTTTCATTAAGTGAATGTTTGGTTCTACGGTGAATATAATTGATTTTGATTGAAGTGATTTTAGTTGAATTGATTTTGGTTAAAAAGTGAGTTGAATGTAAAGTGATTTATGTTTGGATGTACAAGTAATTAAAATCAATTTACACCAAAGATGTTGTTTGGATACATTACAAGAACTCTGGTTTTTACTGGCGGAAATAATCCCTCAGTAATGCCAAAAATCCCTCAGTAATATGTTACCAGAATGTGTAAATTACCAAAAGGGCTTAACATTATATAATCATTCTTAAATAAAACTTAATAATTTGCTTCAAATACAAAACCAAATGGTAAGAAATATAACAATTATCTTACCAGAATGTCGTGTCCCTAAATTTTAAGGGAAATGTTAGAATTACATCAAGTCTGCAATAGTATACCGGAGCATATTCATACTAACAGAAGTATATTGCATTGGTTTTGGTATGTAGAAGTGCATAATACAAGAATATTATATTTTGCGACTTTATGATGTTGGTGTTTAATGGATATGCACAGTCAAGGATGGTTGATTTTGATATGCTGCCACATCATCACTTAACAAAATAACTTCACGTCAGACACTAAAGTGATAACAGAATTGCAGAGTCAGAAACTTATTTGTATTTAATTCTGAGTCAGAGACCAATGTGACAACGAGCTGCAGAATCAGGGATTAAAGTGACTATTTTCTCTTATTGAGTCTGGGCAAAAATTTATCACAAATTCACATGTGACATAATATATACTAGCGAAAAGACGGACACTCAGGTGCCTGTTTTTCCGCTCTTTTTATTACGCTAACGTTTAAAAATTATAAACGGTGCTTTTTTTATGAAATATACACACACGTTAGCGACGCGTTTAGAGTAATACTTTATGACTGTGTGTCTGGTTTTTTGTTACGCTAATGCGTATAATTATTTTTTGTGTTGCGTAATGCGAATAATTATTTTTATAAAATTTTGATTTTAATTAAAAGTACAAGTATGGATGCCTAAAAATATTATACTTATATATATTTTACACCTTTATATTGTAACAAACTATATATATATTTTTCTTATTAAAAAAAAACTAAACATATCTTTTTCAATGACACCAATAATGCAACAAATACAATATCATATAATATAAATTCTTATATTTTTCAATGACACCAAAAATATGGTATTCTTATAACAAAATTTGTTATAGAGTATAATTGGAAAGAAAAAAAAAACTATTTTGATATTATTTATGTTTTTTTTTGAAGAATGATATTATTTATGTTATTATTTGAAATAGTCATAGTATAGATAAATAGTCATAAATCGAAATAAAGGAGGTCTGTCATTTTGTCGACAAAAGTACAGTTTGAAATGAGAGAGATGAAATATAAACTACCAATAGTGTGCTAAATAAAATTAGGAGGCAAATGATCTTTTCGAAACCTCTTTGCGGTGAATGTTCGAATAATATCAACATCATCAAGTGACTTTTGTTGTGCGCGTGTGAAAAATATTTGAATTTGTCCAATTTTTTTTTTTAAGTGAGTTAATGAGCTAA
>Ga0315913_1003938_pt1 | contig 17897 bp, 5 predicted proteins | sample MpolsnodulesMG_FD_207736 | JGI IMG/M metagenome (GOLD analysis project Ga0315913, IMG submission 207736) | Medicago polymorpha root nodule microbial communities from Los Angeles, California, United States - small nodules | ecosystem: Host-associated > Plants > Roots > Nodule | place: USA... | reverse complement strand
AAAATCAATAGAAAAATAAGTAAAAGGATTACCAGGCTTGAGATCACGGTGAATTATTCCATTTGCATGCAGATATTCCATTGCTTGTGAAATATCAAGAGCATAGCTTAGACATTGTTCCAAACTAAAAGTTATTGGATGGATTCTCTTCATGTTTTTATAAAGAGAACCACCTTCTAAAAGTTCAGTAATTATCATCATTGGTTTCACAGAGGCTCCAATAAACTGTGTAACAAACTTAAATCATCAACTTTAAAATGTAAAGCAAAAATTATTATTAATCACCTCATATTTTGACTAATATTATCTTAATTATGTTTTGGTAAATTTGTTTTGAACAAATATATTTATACACCCACTTAAAAAAAATACCTTGATAACATTTTCATGTTGAATCCTAGATAAAAGGTTCACCTCCTTCTGAAAGCTGGCCTTACATTCTTCTGTTGTAGCGTCATTTGTTTTTTCTGGGAGTATAACCTTAATAGCTACAGGACAATTTTCATACCTGAAATAATCATTTTTGGGTTAACAATGTGTATTAAAACTAAAATTGCAATAATGTATGAAACTCGAGCATCAGGTAACTAAAGACCCTTAACGATAAGATAATATACTCCTTCGTTTCTGTTTTATAAGTTTTTTAAATAATCCTTGAGAGAAATAACAGAGAAGAGCATCGTACACTACACATGAGTAAATTAGGGGTTTTTAGACACCAAACTCTTATATATTTATTATATACACGTTTGATATTTTAGTAATTTACTTAATTTATTAACGGGTACCAGCGAGCATGGGTATCATCAAATCCGTGCCCGTATTCATAAAGTAACGGGTAGTTAAATATCCATTTATTTTGCCCGTGGATACCTGTTTAACTACCCGCCCCGTATCCATGACAGATTTTATCCATGGATACCCGTGGGTATGAATTTTTTTGCCACCCCTAATAATGATTAGTGATATAATAAGAAAAAAAATCCATTAGTTATTTATTCCTATTATAAATAATTATTACTTAATTAATATTGTAAAAATAACTAACAAAATAAAATGATTTTTTATTTTGTATCACAATAGTGGTGACCCAATAGATCTTGGATAGATTATGATACTATTTTAAAATTTAGGTTTAATCTAATTCAATCCTTACAAAATTGATATGGTAGGTGGGGATTATCTAACACTTATAAACATAATTTTAGATCTTATATCATCCAATAAACTCTTAACACATCCCACTATGCTGATGATTGGACATATGCAGCATAGCTCGTGCGTTTCCTTGCAATGACCTGATAGGTGGCTATATGTTATAAGTGGGGGTGGACAGTCCTAGCGTTATAATCCAGTTTTGCAAAAGTTTAATTAGAACTAACTCAAACTCTAAGATAATATAAGAGAATATTCAAGATTGAATGAACTATATGTTATCAGATCACTCGAGTTAACTCTAAATCTTCAATCATATGCACGAGGGTGTGTGTTAAGATACAATGAATGAAATAAGATCTAAAAATAAGTTATCATAACTCAATAATATAGGAGTTAATTTAGATCCAACTCAAATTTTAAGATAATATTACAACTAATCAAGATCTATTGAGCAACTAATACTCAATTCATCTGCTATCAGCTATTTGAGACACATATAAACATTTTTTCTCTCTCCAGATCTTATCTCTTTCAATGAGGACTCTTAACACCCCTTCACACACAAGACTAGATATCTAGAGCATGATCCGAGTGGTTTGATAACATGTGGTCAAACAGATAAATGATAAATTATGTTATATAACATGTTAAGTATTTATAGTGTACCATTACACGAAAATGATATGCTCACAAGTATGAAAAAGTCTAATCATAAGTAAAACTAATAAAAATAACTCATAGTAAGCAATATGTACCGACCATCCTTTGTATACAAAAGAGTATCCTCCTTCACCGATCTTTTCACCAATGATTAGTTTACGACAATCCACAAGCAAACTAGGATGAATATCAAAGACAAAACCATCATCAATCTCTGAAGAATTATCGAGTGAGAATTGGAAAAGGAGCACAGTGTTTGGGTCTGATGGGAGTGACATCATTTTGCAAGATTGTAAAGACAAATGCATAAATTACTAGGCTATATAGTATTTAAATTGTAAAACTTTCTATGTATTATATTTTCCATATAGTAGGATTAATTTTTTTTGATACAATGTAATTAATATTTGTTTATTAATTGATTATTTATTGTCATATAGTAAAATTAATTTAGTTGATAGCGTGTGACAGCCAAAATATTTCTTTTACCAAAAAATAATTAATATTTTCCATATAGTACAATTAATTATTTATTGTTTCATTCTATGTTCTTTTCTTTCCTTGTAAAATTATTTGACAAAAACAACTATTAAAAATGAGAGACAATATTCCCTAAAAAAAATGAGAGACACTATTGTTTCCGGTGCTAAAGTAAATATCCTATTAATTACAACAATTGAAAAATAGACATTAATAGTGATTAAGAGTATAATGACAAAAAATAATGAATTAGTAAAATATTTGTTTTATTTTATATTATTTCATTCATGAAATAATATAAAATAAAACCAATATTCTACTAATTAAATGACTTATATAAAATTTTGACAATTACTTTAGATAAATTTGGTTGGAGGTGAGAATTCATATTATATGCGTTACACGTTCTCGAACAGTGATTAGTGTCTGGTAAACAACGTTGCGAACTTCACACCTGTAATAAGGTAACTCAACCAAATAATAAAAAATAAATGACTTTTCTTTTTTAGGGAAAAAATAAATGACTTAAAATGACAACCCAAATATTAATTATTTCCATTATAATGTCGTCAACTTATTGAATTTCAACGGAACCAATCATTATACACACACACACATATATATATATATTAATAATTTCTTTAAAAAAATATAATTTAGAATTCCCTTATAAATTATAGGCTCTAATTAGAAAAAGTGAACAAATAATTTAGGTGATAGCCTGTAAACCTACATTATTAAAAAAATATAGGATTCTTTCGAAAAATTAATATTGGATAATTATTTGCTACGATAAGGCTAAATTAGCCGTCTTTCAAAAAAAAGAGAGGCTAAATTAACCAGAAAAGTAAATTTATTAGATGTTTAAAATAAAAGTGTTGTGGCTAAAATGATTGGATGTTGGGTATGATACCTAATAAAACTTTTGGGTATGGAAAATAATTTAAAAAATATATAATAAATATATTGAAATTATAACTATAGGTAATAATAAATTAAAAACAACTCCTTAAAAAAAATAAAAAAATAAATTAAAATCAACAGTAGAATTTGGTTGAAAAAAATAATGTATTCTACAGAACTTGATACATATTAATTCTTATTTTTTAAATGGTAAAGATATATTAAAAATTAATTACGTTTTTTTAACTTATATAAAAAGAAAACAATTTTTGTAATTTATATATATAAAATAATAATAAAAACCAATTATTTAACTATAATAGAATTTACCAAATAAGTATAATCAACATTTAAGTAATTAATTATAATATTTTAATAATTATAATAATTATTTAAATACTGAAATTTCAATTTTTAATCAATAACCAAGGGAGGATTTAGATATAATATTTTGGTGTAGGGCTGAGCAGGGGACCTGGACCCAACTGAAACCGATAAAACGGGTTCTGAATTTTGGCAGTCGGGCGGGTTTGAATGGGTTAAACGGGTGAGACAACACAATTTTGTAATGTGGTCGGGGTCGGTTTTGGCCAAAACAAAATCATTGTAACCGTATCCGTTCGACCAATTGCTAAATAATAAGGGGACTAGCTATTTAGGCCCAAAATTGTACCAGCCCAAACAATTATCTAGTCTAATACCCAAGATATAAATATCAATTTTCAACTACTATCCTTCCAAACCCTGATTGAAAGTGAAACTAAAAGTGTGAAACGACGCTTCCAACTTCTTTTGTATCTCTCTCCATCTCCAACATCAAACCCAACTATCATTTTTCACCCAGATCAAAATTATTTCCTATGGAATCCAAATCAAATCATTTTCGTCCTCTCTTCAGTCTTCTATGAAATTAAAGAACTACAAATATCATACCTTTCTCTCTTAGATTATCATGAATTTTCATTTATATATTTCATTTTTCCTTACTATTTTGGGTTTTCTCTTCTCAATCACTACTTTGTTGTTTCCTTTCCTTTCTGCTACGAATTTTCAAGTTTTTATTTACTGGTTTTTTTTCGCGTGCTGAAAGATGTTGAAGTTAAAATCTAAGTTTGAACTTTAGAATAAAACAAATTCCTTTCTCTTCACATAATCGATTCAACCCATCCGCTCAACCCGTCAAACAGACTAACCCAAACCCGATCAAACCGAGCCAGTGAACCGTCGGAATTGGGCCTTAATTTAGTGTGATCGATTTCATCTATTATTGATGTTTCGGCCCCGAACCCGACCAGTGCTCTACCCTATTTTGGTCTGCCTAAATTATAAACTAAATTATACTAAAAACAAGAAATAATACTTTGCCAATAATCTGATGCAAGTTTTGAACCAAGTATATAGAAGTGGGAATTGAGTTTGCATGCTGCAATAAAACACATAGTTTTCACACAGTTTTAAATTGTGACCGTTAATCATATATCAGACGGTTTAAATTAAAGAAGTTACAAAATCAGAGAAAACAATCTCAGCCACACATGTATGATCGGACGGTCCTGAACTGTTACAGCGTCCTGCTGTAACAGCAGGAAATCCAAGTCCATAGAAGTGGAATGGTGATATGAATCATGCTACGAACCAACCACCTGCATGGAAATCAGTCATAAGAAATATTATTGTTTATTTTTAAAAAACGCAAAAAAATATTTCTTCATCCTAAAGCATAAAAGTGACTTTGTAAGGTCGTATTTACTAAAACTTTGTCTTTGATGTGAAATTTTGATTGAACAAATTACACTTTTATATATATATATATAAGAGGAAAAGCTATGAACACACACAAAAAGAAGACAAGAACATCGATTATGACATTGTGTTGGTCTCTATCTCACTTTGCTCTCTCTGACACATACACACAAGACCTCTCCTCTCACACGAACAAGTGTTAAGAGTCACACAAATTCACAATCAATTACTGAGTAAGAGAATAAGAGAGGGGTTTATATATGATTTTTTAGTTTGATCCATGTATTTTTAAAACATATTTGTTTAAAGAGAAATACTAACAAGTGTCCCTGGTGCATTTAGAAAATTTAAAAAGAAATAATATCTTAAAAATTGTCTATTCTACATTTTAAAAATTAAAAAAGTGTTTTTTTTAATGCAGCACTTTGTTTTCTTTTTTACTTTTAGTTCTTTAACTAGTGCATCAAGTGCACTTGTTAACAAGACTCTTGTTTAAAACTATGTTTTTCATATATTCATGGTCATGGGCCGACCCAAAGTCATGTGGGCCTGCCGAGTCCATGTCAAATATATCACCTATAGGATGACCCAAAAATATATGACTATTTTATTGTGCTTTATTTACATCACTAATATCATCTAAAAAGATAAAATTTACATGAAAATTTAGAATGAAATATTAAAGGAGATAAATTAGGTGATAACATTATAAAAATTGAGGAAGAGTTTGCTGCTCATTTAATCTTATATGGCTTGAGTGATTAGTCTTCGCATTTGCATATAGATGATACTCAATTTACACCAAAAAGTAATAAAAGTTGAGGGTGAGAAAATTCCTAGTTTGCTTTTAATGTTTGAAAAACCATGCCCTTAATTAAGGAGAAACAAATTATTAAAGCTTTTATCTATGATACCTCTCTACAATTTTTTAAATTTCGCTTTCTCATCATCATATGATTAACGAAGAATAGTTTTATAAAATACTCCTATTACCAATTAACAACAATATTTCCACACACAACAAATTCCACTTGAACTATTTAGTTGGTCTTTATCAATTAACACCTCTAGGACTAAAAGCAAGACTTAACTGGAAAAGACCAATTAAAATCGTAGTTACGTTTATATTAGATGTTCAGATAGTTAAGCATATTATCTTATAAAAAAAGGATAACTAATCATTTTTTTAGGGGAAAGATAATTTATCATCTTTTTGAGAGGGAAAGATAATTAATCATACTACCTAGCATTTGAGAAAGAAAAACAAATAATTCTTATATCATATGTACTGAGGCTAGGATGGATATTGATTGATACAGTCACATGATAACTTAAACGTGTTCATGCATATAGACATAAACGTATGCAAATTTATAGTAAGGAAACATTCCACTATTTTTAATAAACATTCACAAACAATAACTCAGAAGAGTAGGCATATATTTCCAAAAATAAAACAAACAAAAAAATACGGTGACCCGCTTGGTTATAATTGAATCTCATTGCCATATTTAGCCCAGCTTATCTAAATGAATAATTTGACTTAATCTTAGCATTCAATTTGTATGCATTGCTTCCCCTCTAAAAAAAAACCCATGTGAAAGATAGCACATTGAAGATGAGATGGAAACACACGGCACATTATATATCTTAATATAAGGTGACAAAAGCTAAGTTAATGCAACGACAAAAAAACATTACCATTTATAGGTCAAAATAAAAATCATTATGTCAATGGATATATATTCCACAATCCATAGTCATATAATAAACACACTAAGTAGCTTTCAACAATTAATTTACATATTGAGGGATATCCTTCACATTATCCACAAATGCTAAGTTAATTAGTAAATATACTTATTGTTTTATTATTTAGATATACACATTAATACCATTCTTGGCCATTGAAGTAATATGTGGCATCCGACATGAAAAACACATCATCATAATATATATGATTAAGTTCAAATTCATCATGTAATTGTGGGTCCACCACTTCCATGGATTGTGAAATTGATGAAGTACTAGAGCTGCTATTTGGCTCTCGAAGGCGTTGGATTTCCTTCTCTGCCTCAGAAAGCTGCTCTATTAGCTTCAACATCTACAAAAAAATAATTGAACATATGGTAATTAAGAGTTAAGATGATAAGATCTAATCTAAGCAAAGATTATTGAAAGGTTAAGATAATGAAAGAGACATGCACGTGATGTAGGACATTAATTAGAGGGTAATGGAGTTTCACATGGCAACATATGTATGTCACGTTTCTGCTTCATGATAACAAGTTGGCCTTGAGAAAGGTCCAAAATTAAGAAAATATTGTACGGAATTAGGAAACAAATTGAAAGAAACAGTGTTGTTTGTTGTCTTTAAGGTGATATTTTTGCTGTTCCTTGTTTTTGTTTTTATATAATTAGCATTTTTTTAAAGAAAATCTACATGACATGAATGATCATGTGGCTGAGAAGTGAGAACTTTAATAATGTGAACGGCTTGGATTAATTTCTTCGAGCCCAGAGCTCATATGCACGTTCATGTGGTGGGTCTAAGTTTCTACTTTATCATTTTTCATTAAGGGGTTTCTTTTCTTTTTTGCTTTGTCCTAAAGAACTGGTTGCATGTTAGTGCTTATTCTCTCTTTCAACATTTAGGGGATTAAACTAAGCAAACAACTTTTTTAATTAAACAAAGTCATAACAACAATATAGTGAATATCAAGACCACCACCAGAGAAGAAACACGGTAGCATGCATGCTTGCCCTAAATTGACGTCACTAGTGTTGTGTTGATACAAATAAAAACAAAACACTATAGTAAAATAATATTGTTGGAGAAATGATGATTTTAAATTAAAATTTTGATGTCAAACTATAATCTAATCCACTGATTTTAACAAATTAACACAGTTTAATGAAATTCTAGCTAGTTGGAATAATAAATTAAATAAGAAGAAGAAAGAGGTATACCTTGGTTTCAAGGAGACACTTCTCAAGCATGGTGGATTCATGATTTTTTTTAAGACTTAAGTACTCTTCTTCAAGTTTCTTGTTCTTCCACCTAGCTCTTCGATTCTGGAACCAAACTGCAACTTGTCTGGGATCTAAACCAAGCTCCATTGCAAGTCTATCCTTCTTCTCTGACTCAAGTTTATGTTCATTTCCAAAATTTTCCTCCAAAATTTTCATCTGTTCATCACTCAATTTCCTCTTTTTGTTCAATATTTGGTTAGCACTGTTTTCTCCACCTTTGTTCTTCTTACTACGCTTACGTCTTGGCTTTGGCTTCTTATCCCCTAAAAAAACATACCAAGAATATTATAAATTCATAGAAATTTTTATGATACAATAAAATGTTATGTATTGATTTAATTTGATACTAACCTTGTTGAGAAATGATTTGGGTGTATTCACAAGCGGGGAATAACTGAGACATGAGCATCATTTGGTCTTGATGGTTCATTGTTGTATTTTTGTGTCTTAAGTTACTAACTGTCTCTCTTTGTTTCTTTTCTAATAACTCACTCACTTGCAATCCTAAAAGATTGAGAACTTTGTTTTTGGAGACAACATACAAGGGCTTATATGTATTTATAGTAGGGTGAAATGATGCGTGTCGTCTTAGCCTTTGTGATGAAGGCTCTCAAAGTGCCTCATATTGTGTTCTAATTTGCAGATGGTGCCATTCTTATTTTTTTTTTAATTAAGTAGTATTGTTTTGTTGTTAATACTCAATACATGATGTACGTACGGAAAAGCACATGCAATATATCATAAATAAGATATACTCCTATTATATATGCTTAAAATGTGGTTATACGTATAATCTTTACACCATTTTATTTTATGAAGTGCTTTTTTTAGTTAGAAAAAGTCAGAGTCGATAGGATCCCATATAAAATACAATTGAAATGTGTGTGGTGACGGAACTGGTGAGACATGAGATAAAATGTACTTCCTCCGTTCCAAAATATAAACAAAAATTAGTTAATAAAAGTTAATGTATTTGGTTTAAAATTTGGACTAAATACATCAATTTATGTTGATCCATTTTTACTTACATTTAGGGATGGAGGGAGTATGTATACACTATTGAAATTTGTGTTAGAAAAACAATTTCTCTAATTCATTTTCCATTCAAAAATAGAATATTTTGATCAAAGTTTGATATAATAATTTGTATATCTGAAAATGTAATATTTTATTGATAAATGAACGCAAACTACATTCAAACTATACGTAGATAAAATTGACCGAACATATGTTTGTCCTTTTTTTTCTTTCCGTTTTTGTATCTTTACTCTCTTGTAAAGGAAATGATAATATATTCTCGTGAGCTTAATTCAATTGGTAAGGATAATGCATAATAAACATTGATATCTTTAAAGTTTGGTTAGGTACGCATGTATCCATAATCTAATCCTTTAATGTCATATATCATATTTAAATTTTATACTTTCTCTAGTCCTTTTTATAAGAGACAAATAAGTCAACCAAAATTGATGTATTTAGTTCATCATATAGATCAAATACATCAATTTTGGTTGACCAATTTATCTCTTATAAAAAGGATCGGAGGAAGTATGGATTTAGCCTATAAGGTGTTAGTATACAACCAAAATTCAATTTACCTAAGAATTTAGCAAATATAAATGATAGAATTTTCTACAATGTATACGTGTGGCGGATTATATATAAATCACACAAAGGCACATAACCATCTTATGTTTTTTCTTTTTAATATTGCATCGAAATGGTAACATTGCAAGATAAGTATGCTATTATGCCGGTGTTTGTGCATAAGCAGAAAGTCATCAACAAGCTATGCTTTCCCTAATAAGTTGTTTAGAAAGAAAAAATAGTGGGGTCATAAATTTATAGAGTAATGATATTTGTACATTCATTTCATGATAACTTTGGTGACAACTTTGTTTTTCTCTATTTTTATTGGTCAAAAATAATTGAGAGAAAAGAAAGGAAGAGAGAGAATAAGAACAACATGTGAGTATGAGAGAGAAAATTGTCGAAAAATTGTCACAAAATGGTTATACAAATATCATTTATCAAATTTATAATGGTGTAGAAAGAATGACCCTCCAGACCTAAACAAATGCACACATTGTAAATTTTAAGGGTCAAGTTAACTTGTGCCCTTATGACACATGTTAAGCAACCTAAAAAAAGGCAATTTTGTATTGAAAAATGTAATATGTCAACTTTTAAGAAATTGAATGCACGACTTTTGAGGGCACAAGTTAGCATTTGTCAAATTTTAATACAATAACATAAATTAAAATAGGGATGGGTTGTGATCGCAAAGTTAAGCATTCTATGACCTAAATAAACAATGAAGAGCAGTTGGCATATGGATTTGGAAAATGTAAGGCACTTTGATTTGTTGTCCAATTGGCTGGCACTATACTCATGTGTTTCACCTAAGCCACACTCATATGGCTTAGCTTTTCTAATTCTAGCATTGTTATATGGTTAAAGGCATGCGTGACTTGAGATGAGTGAAGATTTGAGACTTCCATGCGTGGCAAATTACAAATCACAAAATCATTTTCTTTCTATAGGTCCCTCCATCCAGCATCTATTAGGCTTGTCGTCATTGTTGACGTATAGTTACAATTTTTAAATTTACTATTAAAATTGATAGTAAAATATTTTAATTGATTAGAGTATGTTCACACTCTCCCATTTATTTCATGGGTTTGTATTTGATCTTGTGTTCTTCTCTTCAAAATTCGAACTTTTAAAGCTTTTAATAGTTTTCAATTGAAAGAATTTGGTACCACCAAGCACTTGACATTTTGTTCCATAACAAAATAGAGGAAGTAACCACTAAATATCATCTTCACATTGCAAATATTTTTTTGCATTATATATAATCTGATTGAGTATGTATTGTGTTAAATCGGAAACTTGAATAATGTGACTCCAAACAAACTTTTTTATCCACTTTACGCCTAATGTGGGCCTCAGACCAATTTTTACAATGCAATCATTAATCCTACTATGATATCATGTCAAATTGGCTTAGTTTTCATTGCAAAAGCTACTTCAAACAATGAAGCTATTCAAACACATTTATATACATTCAACAGTTTCAATCTTGAACAATGTCTGACTCCAAATAAACATCAAACAACTTCAATAGTTTAGTGCATTTAGTTGTTTAGAAACTCTATTGTGTGATAATGGGATAACTTAGGGTGTAGGATTTTTTTCTTTTCTTCTCAAAAACAAGTTTTAATGTTATTTCTTAGGTAGTAGGGAGGGAAGGCTGTCTCAAACTTTTGTGCACTCATATGCTAATGTGCCCTGACTGCACTCTAGTTATGTTTGATGTTTAGGGTTGGTGTACCCCTACGATTACCAACATCGGTCCGTTTAGACTTTCTCAACGCAAAAATAAAAGTTTATTTAATTTCCAACAATATCTCAAATATTAAGAAGGAAGTTATAAAGAAAACATATTAGGTAGGTTTTTTTTCTTTTTTTTGTTGTTATGTGCATTGTATTTGAGTTATTACTTCCTGCAATAAAAAAACAAAAGTTATACTCCCTCCGGTCTCAAATATAAGAAAAGATTCCTTTTTTAGGTTCATTGAATAATTAATGTATCTACTTTACAATGTAGACTAGATACATTAACTACTCAATGAACCTAAAAAAAGAATCTTTTCTTATATTTGAGACCAGAGAGAGTACTGTTCTTTGTTGACGTTACTTGGCATTATGTTTATTTGGAATTGTGTGCACCCCTCCCTTCCACACAAACAGCAGAACTAAGCAACATGAACCGTCCTCTAACTGCAATCTGTGTCATCCAATACCTCCTAACATTTTTTACTTTCACTTTTCTTTTTTCCAGCTTTGTTCTTTTTATAAAAATTGATCAAACGTGGCAATAATCTAGTCAATTTAATGAGGAATATTCAGTTAATCTTGGACAAGAAAGAAATAAAGTGTGACCACTTTTAATTTGTCTGTCCTTCTAAAAAGTTCTCTCTAGCTAATGTCTTAAATTTGATTGAGTAATGGTAAGAACGTGGAATCAATTAATTGGACACAAAAATTGGAAGAAAAAAAAAAGCATAGTACTACTAGGTGATATTTTCTCACTCCCTATCCCTAACCCTAACCAATGAGAGACATCTTTTTCATCAGCTCTCACTCAAATCAAGTCTAGTCTTTCTTTGTTCTTGTAAGGAATGATCAAAATTAGCTTATCTTTTAGCGTTCCCTAAAGAGACAAGGGTTGTTGGGGGTTAAGATCCTCTCCATTTGACAAAATAAATGAAGTTTGCAATTTGGAGAGAGATAGACACAAAAAATAGATGGTGGGTCCTACCACTAAGTGGGTCCTACCATCATTAATTATATTTTATTTTTTTTCAAGATTTTATGTGTCTTTATCTCTCCAAATGAAAGAAATGGAGAAAGACATAAATGAAGAGGATCTTAACTCGGTTGTTGGTGTTTGCAGATGATGGATTTTTTCTCTTTTTAATTCTGGTATCTGTTCTATCCACGCTATTCATTGCACATCTTTTGGTGTATGGTAGTACATGCAAATTGCACCCTTTCCAATCAATCATGGAATTCTTTTCTTAACGGATCAAATAAAAAAAAAATCGGTTAATTAAGTCCGAACTATTTTTTGAAAATATGGTTATTAGTAACACTTATGTCAATATTTAAAAAAGGTATTAATAACACCCTCAATTTAATTTGGATAAGGTCCTCATGTCTTCAACCAAATAGACTAGTGTGAAGGTAGGTTGTTAGCAAATATATAAATATTATGTGTTGGTGCGAAAGAGTTGGCAAGTAGCACAATTGAATTTGTTGCTAGAGAGGGCACGCTTAGGTCAAGGTTTTGCTATACAATATTAGCAGTACTATGAACAAAAATATTATTTTTTGGTGGTTATTGATATAAAATATATGCACGAGGGATTTAGATTTATATATAGAAATCAGTTTTTGCTATAAATTAGTTTGCTGTTCAGCTCTTCATCCACAACTATAAACTTTGGTTTGAGATATATGTTGTGTGAACTTAGTCTCTTCCACTAGACCAAATCTTCGTAGACATTGTCAGCCTCAAATAGAATTGCCAGGGAATTTTGAAGGAAAAAAAAATCATATATGATTGTTAAAATAATTACCATTCAAGTCCACAAATCTAATGTATATATGATGATTTAAATTCACCAAAAAAATATAATTATTTTAAACTATTTATAATTCTATAAGTCCTAGCTCAACTGACAAAATGTCGAAATTGTTATGCCGGACGTCATGACCGGGATTCGACCCATACTTTTAGGAAATGTCGAGATGTGACTCATATACCTAATACTTTTAGGATCTTGTTAACAAATATCCCTAGACACTCTTTACGCATTCTAAACTAACGAATACCGTTCATATAAAAACAATACACATACGTAATACTTCATCTTCTAGAATCTTAATTAGCTGGCTCTTGTAAAAATCAAACCACTTTGAGAAGAGGATCGGCTTTTTTAAAAATAATCAATAACTCCAAATTTTGTTCTGAAAGAAGATGTCAAAAAGAGCTGAGTTGTGAAACGTTGATTGGTTAAAAGCCCAAGTTGAATGAGACATAAAAGTGAAGCCAATAGTCAAACTTAAAGGGCTTGGATTGGAAATGGGAAGAAGAAGCTAAAAAAAGATGAAGCGAAACCCAGAGAGAAGAGTAAGGGTGAAAAAGACGTATTATCAATGAAGAGAAGCACATGGGTGCAACTGAACAACCTTTTACGTGTCACTTCCCCTGATGACTTCAAAGGGACCACACCCACTATCCATATTACACGTGTTGGTTTGTTATTCACCTAAACACTTTGTGAGCAGTGACTTTTGTCTACTCTTCTTCACCTACACGAACTATAGCAGCCAAACTTGACAAGGCAATATTCCAAGAAAATTGCTAATGACACATATGATAGGACTGAAAAACACGAATAAATTACTCAAATATTCTTCGGCAGTTATTGTCGAATTTGATTGAAACCGGCTGCAGTTAACTCCCGAGGAAATCCTCGGCAGTTTACTGCCGATGCGTTTCTGCTACAAAACTGGCAAAAGCTCTCTCACATCCATTATTACTCTCATTTTATCAAAATTTTTCAAATCTCTCTCAAAATCTCTTTAAAAAACCCAACCAAATCCTACCAAATTGATTCAACAAAATCACAACTAAGTCATCATAAAACTATTAACTTACATTTTAGTTGTTATAAATGTTTTTTTTGAGTTTTTAGTAGATTTAAATTAGTTTAATTTTTGAGTAGATTTACATGTTATAATTCATTTTTAGAGTAGATGTTAGTTGATTGATGTAGTTAAAATGTTTTTATGATGTTTATGTTATAATTTTAGGGTTATTCTTTATTTTGGTGTTATATATTTATTTTAGTTTTCAAGTAGATTTACATGTAAGAAGAGTATATGATTTATTTTTATGATTTATTTTATTGTTTTTATGTTAAAATTTTTAAGTATATAATTTTATGATTTATTTTATTGTTTTTATGTTAAAATTTTTAGGTAAAACATTTTAGGTTTATTTTTATTAACTTTATGTTTTTTTTAGGTAAAACATTTTAGGGTTTTTTTTTTTTTATATTTTTAGGGTTTATGTATAATTTTCACCCTAAGTGTTTGAATGAGTTTTTCATTGATTGTTTTCAATTTCTTATTATGTAGATTTGAAACAATGGTTGGATGGATCGACGTTCATGCACAATTCAACTGCGGAGAACCTCAGAGGTTGAAGGTTCGGTGCCTTGGTGTAAAGTTAAGAGGTCTCAAGGATCAACTCAATGAATTCAACCAAGGAGTCAACCCCAGAAACACAAGGAGGGTGGAATACGTTGTTGGAACAAAATGCGTTTAACATACATTACCCTTAGAGTTTTGATGATAACAAGGTATTAAAAATTGTCAATTGGATATGCTAATATTTGTTCAAGTGTACATGACCATAGACAAAAATTTGATATCTTTATAAGGTTCTGGAAGAACAAAAGAGAGCAAAGGAATCAACAAAAAGGAAGCTTGAAGCATCTGAAGAAAAGTGCATCTGAAGTATAAGTGCTCCTGAAGTGATGACGTCATCAGAAGCAAGTTCGTCAGAAGCATCTCATCAGAAGCAAGATCATCAGAAGTTGAAGTTCATCAGGAGATGAGAGACTTAAAGCTTCAAAGGCTGGGTAATGGATTTAATCTCGTCCAACTTTGCATTAAATTGAAAGAGTGTTAAAACGACCTTTGTGAAAGAATTTGAAAGCATTGGATGCTTGTTCTATCAAGAGCGTTGACAAAGGACAATTGTACGAATTGTACAACCACTTCCTCCACTACTCTGTTCGTGTCTCTGCATCAAGACAAGAATAACAGCTCTGCCTGCAGAAATATTCCTTCAAACTAGGAATGCATTTGAAATTGATCCTTCATATGACAATAACCATATCAGGCAAAAGATCATTGGTGATTTTAATCAAAGCTTCAAACGACTGTTTATTGTGCTGGCAATTTTTCAACGTATCTTTCACACCTCTATATAAAGGAGTGAAGACCTGCTAGTTGGATATACAGACACACACAAAAGCAAGACTCATACAACAATTCAAAGTCTTAAACTCTGTTATTGTTCTGCATCTAAAGTCATTTATAATTTCTTATCAAAGTTCATTTTTTAGAAATTCTAAAGTCTTAAGAGTCTGTATCTGATTTGCATTGTGAACACCACTGATTGTATATCAAGTGTTCAAACTCAAACAAACTTCTTTGTAATTCTGTTTGATTAGAAGTCTCTTGATTGTGTGCTTGAGCAATAGAAGTCTCTTGCAGTTGTGCTTGAGCATTGGAAGTCTCTTGACTGTGTTCAGGAGCATAGGAAATCTCTTGCAGTTGTGCTTGAGTAATTTGAAGTCTCCTGCTAGTTGTAGCATTGAGCAGTTTTAATTTGATATTACCTTTTTAGTGAACTCTTCTTGGAAGTGCAAGGGGGACAGGTTTACTTCCGGTTTGTGGAAGGAACCTGTATAATTGCTTTGTGTCTTTCTTCTCTCTCTTTCTCTCTCTCTCTCTCTCTCTCTCTGTTTTTATCCGCTGCAGTTATATTCTGATTATCACTTAAGAAGCTGAACTCTATCTGCTTCTGATCAGTGACATCAGTAGGAGAAAACGAAGAAAAAGCAAACACAATTCAACCCCCCTTCTTGTGTTTTTCTCACCTTCATACGTTCGGTATAAACGTCCAACGCTCGATGAGGGGAGAGTATCATTCACTTGGGTGGAATTAACGAACGACGAAAACGTGAAGAGCATGTTTAGCATGTTCTAGTGGATAGATATGCGAGTAACGTTGCTGAGGTCAATTAAAGATATTATTAAGAGTCTGATTCCGCCAGAAGATCTTGATTAGGTAGGGAAATGCACCTTTCAACTACAACAATTGTCTTCCTCTGGATGGGGTAATTCAAACTTGTTAAACGACAGGACTCAAGCATTCGTCCAACATTTCCATTGTTCCTTTCAAAATATTAAATTCTTGTTAGGATGGTTTAAATGAAGGTATTGAAGTGTCAAGGAATGGACCTCATTCTTTTTACACTTAAATACCGTCATTTAAACTAAGCCTAACATGAATTTAATCTTTTGAATGGAACAGTAAAAATGCCGAACGAATCTTGGAGTCCTGCTGCATAGCGAATTTGAATTTATCCCATTCAGAGGTAAGATAATTGTTGTAGTTGAAAGGTATATTTCCGAATGTGATGTAATGTAATGAATTTACCACTTTTCGAATTTATTTATTCATTACGCAACTTTTAATCGAATCCACGTTGGACTTAATTAGTGTTTATTCGAATACGCAATTTTTAATCGAAATTATTCAATACGGATTTTAATTATTCAATACGCGATTTTTAATCAAAATTATTCAATACGCGATTTTAATCGAAATTATTCAAAACGCGATTTTATTTAAAGTACCATAATGTCAAGTAAAATGCGCGCGACACAAAAAGAAAACATAAAAAAAAATCCAAAACAATTAGGCATTAGAAGTCATTACATTCATTCTTCCTCGTCACACAAGTCAATCGGGTTGCCCGCTACGGTCCTTGGGGCACCTTCTTTTGGTTGAGGACCAAAATAGCATGTCCTCCCGCTCCTCCTCAACCTCGACTGATTGTACACCGGCAACTTCGAACCCTTCTTTTTTTCGGAACCATCACAGACAATTTTGTGCCATGTCATAGGCGATTTTTCTTTCTTCTTGCCATCATACTGAACGTTACCCTGGTTCTGATTTTGAGACATATCTACATAAAAAAAATTGGCGATCAAAACCTAAAGCAAACAACAATGCCATAAAATCATAAAATCAAAACCTAAACATAAACCTAAACTATCATCAAAACCTACACCTATACCTAAACAATTTTAACAATTCTACAACAATTCATCAAAACCTAAACCTAACAATTATAACAATTCATAACAACCTAAACCTAAACAATTCTAACCTAAACTATTGATGTAGTATTTTTACACAATCAAAAGTAAGTATTATATGTATCGTCTCCTCGGGGACTAGTGCGGTATCATGGACCGTTCGACACCAAATATCATTCTAAGTTAAAAGAATAGTTGTTTGTTTGTTTATAACTAAATTAACTATGTTGCGATAATAAAAGTTGAGATTAATAAGGCATGAAACTTGTTAGGATTAGAGTTCCTCGATCAAGCGTCACACGTAACCTAATGATCATATACAGATTCTAGCTTTTCTTTGATATTATCACGTATCCCTCGACAATATCATTCGTGTCCAAATAATATTGTGAGATCAATTGTATCATTCAATCGTCGATGTCTCAAACTATTGAATGATCCAAGAGTCG
>Ga0315913_1003934_pt1 | contig 17907 bp, 10 predicted proteins | sample MpolsnodulesMG_FD_207736 | JGI IMG/M metagenome (GOLD analysis project Ga0315913, IMG submission 207736) | Medicago polymorpha root nodule microbial communities from Los Angeles, California, United States - small nodules | ecosystem: Host-associated > Plants > Roots > Nodule | place: USA... | reverse complement strand
GAAGCTTTGGTGTCTGATGGTAATATTATCTCTGAAAGACTGGAAGAGCTTTTCTATCCTCAAGAAATTTAAAACAGGTCTTCTGAGTCGGATGTTGTAAGTGCTGATGAACGCTCATTTCTCCAGAACAGAACTAAATGCATATCTCAATTAAAATCCCTTCAAGTTTCACTTGGTAAACAGAAACTGCCAGATGTTGTGACTGAAAAGTCAATCAGAGAATTCTGTTTACAAACAGCGTCATTGATGTTGTCGACTGCTTCTGGTTCCTTTATGCTGCATTCTCTTGATATCAAACCACTAGACATTTTAGTGATTGATGAAGCTGCACAGTTGAAGGAATGTGAGTCAATCATACCTCTACTACTTCCGGAAATAAACCATGCAGTTCTTATTGGAGATGAACACCAACAACCAAGCATAGTATGTATTCTAAAAACAATTACTTTAGTAAATTCAAGCATTTTTCCTAGGTCCCTCCTTTTGTTCTCATTAATAATGCCTAGAAAATAAGTTGTTTTTTTATTATTCCAATTGATACTAATGTTTGTTCTTGATCTATGTAAGGTTTCGTTAGAAGCTGATTTTGGAAGAAGCTTATTTCATAGGTTGAGACTACAAGGTTGCCATCGCAATCACCCCCTCAACGAACAGCATAGGATGCATTACATCAAAGATGTGAATCTTCCTTTCCAAATTTCTGATGAACAAAGCGATATAATCTTATCTAAAAGAAGTTCCTTTGTATTGGGGCGCTCTGGTACCGGGAAAACCACAATTCTCACTGCAAAGCTCTTAAAAAGGGAGAAGGCTCCTTTTCTCGGAGCTGATCAGGAGGAGGAGGCAGCTTGCTTGAGACAAATGTTTATAACCATGAGTCCTAAACTTTGCCACCATGTGATATACAAATTGAAAAGGTGTGAAACCTCTACCTTACTCTATATATGCTAGCTTTACTTTTTCATGTTAGATATAACTTATGGGGAAAAAGCGCATTGTTATGTTCACTTGGAAATAGCCACAAACTCAGTAACAGCAAAGTAGAAAATGTCATTCACCGCAAGTTTATTTCCAACTACATACACTTTCTTTCTACAATAGTGTTATAACTATAACAATTAATGGTGAATACCAAAACAACATGAACTTTATGACAGTGGTTATATTAAGGTATAATACTAGTAAACACTACAATTATTTGATGGGAACAGCTATTATCATACTTATAGACTTTGAAACAATATTTAATCGAATCTTTAACATAAAAAGAAACTCTCTTACCGCATCACTAGCACATAAAATCTTCTGAATGAGCTTTGAATTTCCATCCATATGCAATGAGATCCATATTCTTCTAATAGGGGTTATATTCGTCAGAATATAATAAACAAAGATTTTTGCCCCATTCCATCAATGTCAATGTCTTTAGAAGCAATGAATTTAAAATTAGACTTAAGTTTGGTAACATTATCATTCTCCTCATTGAGAACCTGAGCCGACAACGCAAAACTCCATATGCTCCCATCCCTTTGCAGATCATTAACAGTTTCAGGTTTAAAATCAGCCAAAATAAAAAGATCACTAGGCGATGTTTTGTATAACTCTTTTCCATGACCTGGTGACCTGTTTTTCCAGTTATCAGTTTTAACCTCATAGAGACTCCTACCAAATGAAGGTGACTTCAAACGTTCAAGTGAAACCACCTTAGCATAAGGTGAAGTTGACAGAACTTCCATACAAGAACAGAGTTGAGTTCGAGTTTCATTCAATAACGGATGCACAAATGACTGAAAATATTTTCCCGCAGAATCGAACGATAAATCGATAGAATCAACCTAAAATAAAATAAAATAATCGATTAAAATGTAATGGCAAAATAAATAAAAGAAAGATAATGTGATAAAGTAACAGAATAGAGTTGAAACCTTTTGCTTGTAAAGATCTTTGTTGAGAATATCAGGGAGAGACCAATTAAAAATGGTGTTGATGAAGTTTCCATCACTTTGGTTGATAGTACTCTTCTTCTTCTTCATTGAAATTGAAGTTGAACCGATCATTGTGTCCAGAATCTGAAGAGGTTTTGAGTCTATAGAACACTGAACTTAGTAGAAACTTGAAAATGCGTAACAAATGGTGAAAAAGAAATTTGTGTTGGTACACTCATACACTCACTCAACAACTTGTTGAGAGACAGAATGGTATATTTGTGCTGAGATAGAAAGAGAGAGAAAATGATTTGTTGAATGTGGGAAGAAAAGTGTGTGTGTGTGTGTGTAATGGTTATTCTTTCTTTCTTAACAAACAATAATAGAATTAAAATTTGTACTATGCTGAGTCTCGCTTTTGTTTTTTTCTTCATGAAATGAAAATCAAGTGGCACGACGTCGTTTAATCTAATTCCTTTGCAAGTTTCATGTTTCTTTTTGTTTTGGGCTTTATTTCCGTCTAACCAATGTCCACGTGGATTCCTTGTTTTCATCTTATCTACTAAACTAAACAATAAACATTGAATATTTACAATTTCTTAAACTTTTACCTTCTCAATTTTAAGGGGTAAATTTATGATTCTCCAAATTTTAGTTTCTCATTACATCTAATTATACAAACACACATATTTGGAATAGGTAGGCACCCTTTAACGTGTACATCTCTTTATACCACTCTGAAAAATTTCAGTTAATCAAATATACGGTCTGTGTGACCACATTTTTTTAGTTGCATGACCACTATTTTTCCATAATTTATTTGGTTAATTAGGTGGAAAAAATAGTGGTCACACGCATTTTAGTTGTGTGACCACATTTTTCAGTTTCTAAATAGTGGTCACGCAACTGAAAAAAATGTGGTCATACATACCATATATTTGAGTAACTGGGTATACACATTAGGGTGTCTACCAATCTTTATTCTATTTAGAATGCTATGTTGGTTTGTTTTTGTTTCTTTTTATGTCCATCTGACATTTTTTTTAATAAACATTCTTTTAAAAACTAAAAACATAATTAAATTAAATTAAAAAGGAAAAACATAAAAAAATTATTGGATAAAATGTTCAACAAAAAATAACTCAACATGTTTCTAACTAACTCATTAAACTATTATAACCGACTTGTTGAGTTGTCCATTTAATTATGTTTAGCGTTAACAGTTTTGCAAGATAGCTTGCACTACAAGTTTTTTAAACTGTGTGTGTTTTCTGTTTTATTTTCTTCTTCTATCACTTTATTCTTCAATAGAAAGGTTTGAAAGTGAGAAGAAGTGGCTATATCCCGAGTGAGTGAGAGAGAGACACGTTGACATGAAGTACTGGCATAACATCATATTTTCTTTGTGAATTAATTTAATTAATTAAATGTAATAATTAAATTATAATAATTAAATGAAATCAAATTAAAATCATTTTGATTGAAGTTTTTTTTAATTAGAGATACTTTAGTGCTTTTTTTCTTGGTACAAGATACTTTGGTACTTTTAAAAAACAAAATCAATATTTCTCTGCATGTCTCGTCTTCTCAAGAGACCAAATATCTCTATAACAGGAAGCAATAGAATTGCTAGCAACACTCTTTTTAAACACTCTCTCTAACACTCACTCTTTTATTGGATGAAATTCATGCATGTCCCATCATTTTGTGTGGGCCCTATTTCCAAAGTGTACACTCACAATAATTTAAACCAATAAAAGAGTGAGTGTTGCTAGCATTCCTCTAGGAAGCAATGCCTTATTTGTTGTCTTTTGGACGAGATCCTTTTTGTTTGACATCAAGAAAGAAATACTATTTAATGTAAGGAAAAGATTCAAATCCTCTTTTATAGCTACGTAGCAGTGATAGTCAATCTTTTAAATTAAATTACAATTATCTCCCCAAAAAGTGAATATGAAAAAGTAGGCTATTATTATTAACAAACAAACAAATTCCGTTGTAACAAAACAAAACAAAAATCAACAACTTATTTAGTTTATCCACTGCACAACACAGCCTGCCATATATATGTGAGTATCCGTTATAAAATTAGCCATTTCATTTCGTCAACTTAGGCCATTTTTTCAATTTTGGTTTCAGGATCTCAACTTATCAAAGAGTTCTTATAATTAGTAACGTAGGGAGTAGTTAAACTGATTTCTGTTGCGATCAAATGGGTGGATCGTTACTTAGAAGAGTGGATTGTTTATTAAAATTACCAAAAGTTGGTCAGGAATGAAAACTTGTGACATATTTATAGAGTAAATAGGCAATTATTCATTGTAAGTTTCGTCAATTACCTCCCTTGAAATTAACAAAACTTCAACTATCCCTTGAAATTGCACAACTTTAATCAATTTACCCCCTCCGTCAAATTTTCTGTTAGTCAACATGACGTTTTGCAAATACCCCCTGAAGTTTTGCACTTATGTGCAAAATGGCCCCCGAACTTGAAAATTATTTTTTTTTCTTCTTATCCTTGACAAATGTGGATGGGGAGATGAAGAAATATCAATACTACTATAATCCATCCATGGATTTATATGCAAAAATCAATAAAAATAGTTCTGTTTTTTTTCTTTATGAATAGATTCAAAGTTTAGTCAATGCTAGTTGTAAGTTCTCTTTCAAGTTTACTTTTATTATCATGTAAATGTAAAATAAATCATGAAAGCATATTGGTTTACATATTCTTCTTTTGTATGATAGACACTTATATATCCTTATGCATGACAGAACTATTTTTATTGATATTTTGGACATATTTTATCCATTCTTTTTAATAATATATCTTATAAAAAAAAATTGATCATATCAAACTTTGAATTCATTTGTTGATGTTATTTAGTTTCAAATAAAACAATTTTTTGTTTTGAAATTAATTGTTCATAACTCAATTATTTTGAAATAAAAACAAAATAGCTATTCTCACTTCAAGAGAAAGTGTACAAATCTTATAAAACTGAAAATTCTAAGGTCCATCGGTAGAGTATACTCTAAGTTAATTGTTAATGAGTTGTCTTTAATATCTTTTGAGTTAAGGTTAAGAAATTTTTTTTATAAATTTTTAAGTTCGGGGAGCATTTTGCACATAAGTGCAAAACTTCAGGAGGTATTTGCAAAACGTCATGTTGACTAACAGAAGAATTTGACGGAGGGGGTAAATTGATTAACGTTGTGCAATTTCAAGGGGGTAATTGGAGTTTTTTTAATTTCAGGAAGTAATTGACGAAACTTACAATTTCAGGAGGGTAATTGTCTATTTACTCCATATTTATATTTACGAATTTGACGGTTAATTAATTGTTGCTAGTTAAATACGAGTTACATATTTATCTTTTTGTTATTTTAATTAAGGAGAGTTTTTAGATACTCTTGAGTTTGGTTGGATATTAGAACTCTTAAGCAAAATTCATTCAAAATATGATTTAACTTATCCATAAATTAATAAAAAAAAAAGTCATGACATTGCATAATTGGATGATTAGATACATATCCAATAAACTTTAAATGTACCTTTTAGATTAAAGGTACAGCGTTTTCTTTAACTTGTCTTAAATCTCACGTTAAACATTCTATTTGTTGTTTATAATAGGCTCTTAATTCCAATAATATATAAATCAACTGCAACAGGTGGATGGCTTATCATTTGTTGATAGATTTTCTTTTTGGTACAAAGTTGGTAGACATTTTAATGGACAAGATTTACCACAGTGCCATAGGTATGTTTTTACTATTTTGCTAATTAAAACTAAATACGTGTTTAATCACACCGCTCGTTTAAACGACGAGTGAATCATCAACTCCATCCTTGAATTTTTACGGGTTGGCCAAATTCGTCCCTCAATTATGCAAAATATCAATTTAATCTCTGAATTTGTTAAATGCCAATCAAGTTAGTCCTTCTGTTCAAACGGAGCGTTAACGGGGTTGACGTAGCCGTTAACCTCTCACATGTCAGACGCCACATAGGCAGGGACTAATTTGGCCGAAAATAACAAACATTTCAAATGACTAAATTGATTGATTTTCCATAAAATGTTTTGGCTTTCTTCCCCAACGGCTCTTTCTTCCCCAATTGTATAAAATTGGAACCCTAATCACACAATCTGCAATCTACACTCTAAAATCACCAAAATTCCCTCCAATAATAAGTGGTCCAGTTCTTCTCCAATTCAAAAAACTTCAAACCCTAATTTTTTGGTATTAAATCTGAAAGCCAAAATCCTCAAAATTTCTTGAAGCAAAACTATTGAAATTGAATTTGAAATGATGGGGGTGGGAATATGGGAAAAAACAGTTATGAAAGTAGAGCTTCAAGCTTAATGGTGTTGTGAGAGTGCTTGAATGTTGGTGTCCTAGAATTTGCGTTGTTAGAAAATCCAATACTTCAAAAAACCCAGGAAGGCCGTTCTATGCTTGCCCTCTGGTAAAGTTCTAATGAAAAGAGGTTGAAGATGATTGAGGAATGTAACATTTCTGTAATAATATTACCATCAAATTAGTCCCTGAATTATTTCCCTATCTATCAAATAGATCCCTACGTTATATTAAAAAACCATCAAATAAGTCCCTGAATTGTTTAATCAGATATCAAATTGATCCTTGAAACATATGTGTACAAAATAAACTAAAAAAGCCAGAACACACAAATTAAAACTAAAATATTACATAGACAAAAGTCATAGGTCATAAGTCATAAGTCTGAGAAATTACATAGGAAAAAGCAACCCAACTATGGGGCATTAACAAGTCATAAGTCTTAAATAAAGATAAGCAAAAAGAAACCTAACTATGAGACATAATTCAAATAAGCCTAAATATTACAAGCATCCAAAACATCTTTTAAACTCCTCGAAACATCACTTCTTTGGAAATTCGGGAGTTGGTATAAACTCCATGAATGTAGTAGGTTGAGTCGAACCGGGTGGACCATAGGTTGGATATGGAACCATAATTATGCCAGCAGGAGTTGGATGAGCTGGTGCAGGACTCGTCATTGGTGTTTGCTTAGGCCTATTAGCTGAAAAAACCGATCCTCTAAGGTCATACCTCCTTGGTGCAACACCCTGAAATTGTAAATTCAATCAAATTAGTCCCTAAAATCATAACATAATCAATCATATCAGTCCTTCAATTAATATACTAATTGCCAAATTAATCCTTAAAATTTAAGAGTCATACATGTCCAGCATTTGCAACAACATTTCCTGCAATTTCTGCATTTCCAGGCACAACATTTTGTGGCACAAAGTTAGGAGCATTTCCAGGCACAACATTTTCTGGCGTAGAGTTAGGAGCATTCCCAGCATTTTCATCCACAACATCTACATTGCCAGCATCAATCCAGCTCTTTGGTCTCCTACTAACACCTTGCTTCATACAACTTTTTGCGTTATGACCAAGCAATCCACACCTTCCACATTGAGTGTCATTGTAGGTCTTCTTCATCTGACTCCCACAAACAGGTTACTCATTACCATCCTTTCTTCTACATTTCTTTGGTCTTCCTGAAGCCCTTTTAACCTTTGGTGGCACAGGTTTGTCATAAGGAGTTGGTTCCCAATATATTTGGAAATTAACTGGCTGAATGAAGTAGTTGTATGTTGCCCTATATGATCCAAGGGTCAACCAAGCATGACAATGGTCTTCTGACTTTAAACCTCTCAATGCAAGGGCTGAACATGCATGCATACATGACATTCCTGTTGCATTCAAATCCAACATGTTCTAGTTCAAATATCCAAAACACCAGAATAAGTCTAAAAATAAAACATGTTCAAGTTGAAATCCAAACCAACAAAAAAGTATAAAAATAAAACACTTACCAGTTAACTGCCAAAATCTGCATGGACATGTTTGCTTAAATATATATATCAACATCCACATTGATTCTGCAGTTGTTTTTTATCTGATACCTTTGCCTTGGATTATCACCACTCCACAATGATGTCCAATTGTGACTGGCAAGCTTCTCTTTCTCTAGCCTAATTTGCTGCCAAGGACACAGTGGTCCAGCTCTCCCATCAAGTTTCATCTAGCAAGTGTTTGCATTGCCTTTTTTTGGTATAAATTTTGGTTTTTTTAAGAGAAATTTTAGATTTTTTGGTTTTTAAAAATTTGGTTTGCATGTTAGTTTTTAGGATTGTTAGTGATGAATTAAGTTAGGAATTGTAGTTTAGATGTTTTTTAGAGTCTAATGTGGTAGTTTGGGATTTAGAAATTGTTAGATTTTATGTTGATTGAAAGTTGCAATTTAGGTGTTTGATAAAATGTTTAAATGAAAATTTGTTTTTTTTATATTGTTAATGATGAAATTAGTTAGAAATTGAATTGTTAATGTTGATTATAGTGAGTTTGAGTTCAATGTGGTAGTTTACAGATTGAAATGACACTGCTGAAATTTAACTGTTATGTTTGAAATGTGGTAGTTTCCACAATGTCACTATGACAAAAATCATTGATTTTTTTGCTTTTTAAAATGTTGTGAAGATATGTTTGAGAGGCTTGACAAACTTAGGGCAGGGAGGGAGACCGACAGGGAGTGGACGGGCCGAAAAGGTCGTTTTGTGCCCTCCTTAGACTGGTAGACAGAGACAGGGGATGGCGCGAGGATTAGTAGGAGTGATGATGTGGAGGGGTCGATGTCATAGGCGGCTACGTATTATTCAAACTATTCTCCATCTAAAACAAAAATTATTCAGACTATAATATAGATAGATATAGATTCCCTAAAAAAAAAAAGGATAGATATAGATTACCTTATTTGAAACGTTTAAGTGTTAATTAAAAAATTCTTTTAGAATAATTTAAAATGATATATTAGCACAATCGCAAATTTTAGCTTATACTATGAACTCAATTTGTAATTTGTCAACTATTTTAGTCTCTATATGTTACGACTTACGAGTCGATCCATTGTCAGCTACTTTATTTGTTATGTTATGGCCCCATTAGGATTAGGATTATTTTGAGGTTATACAAAACGGCTTATGCAAATAAATAAGATTTTATATATTATTCATAAGTTTGAAAATTTAATTTATGAAAAACTCAGGGCCGTTCCAATAAAATTGGAGTCTCGACTCTAATATTAAAAATTGGTCACTAATAAAAAAAATTAATTTTGAGCAAGTAATAAAAAAAATTAATTATAATTTAAACAATTACAAATTAACAATAAGAATTATTTTGATTATAATTTGTTTTGTTGAATTTTTTTTATTGACAGATGTGTGTGGGTTTGGCCTAACTTGTTTATTTACTCTTTATTTTTGTCAAATAATAAGTGTTTGATTTGGACCAACATAACAAAAAAAAAATTATCCTACATCCCAACAATTATACTCATACCCCTATAAATAATTGAGGCCCTCATAAATTGGAGGTCCGGCTCCGTAGAGCTCTTTGCACATGTGAAAGAATGGCCCTGGAAAAACTGATTACAAAGATACAATTTTCGTTAGTGAAAACTTATAAATTAATATAAGATCTTATTTATTTGCATAGACTATTTTGCATAAGCTCAAAATAAGCATAATCCAAACGGGCCCTATAAACTCTTTGGTAACTTAGAATTGAGCAGCTTGGTAGAAGCAGTGTATGTGTTGGAGAACTAACTAAGTAAAGGAATGAATGAAGTCATGCATCAGTACAATGAAAACACGCATTTGTCTTTGACGTTCCAATAGCGTGCATATTCTTAGTTAATTGTAATATATTTAGGGGTTAATTAATTATAATTAAAAAATTAAATTATTATTGAATAAATAAAAGGAAATTGATGAAATATTAATAGCAAAAATAATAAATAAAAAATACAAAGTCTTCAAAAATAAAAACAATAGTTTCCTTATTAATCAATAATTAGAAAGAGCATTAAGGCAGGATAGTCATTTTCTTTTTAAACTAGGAAGGATGATGATCTTAGAAGACGACAAAAGTTACAATTGTCCAAAAACCAACTTGTTTTATTATATTGTATGATATTAAATTCAAATTTGCAAATGAGGTAAATTCTTTATAAACCATGTGTTTTTTTTTTTAAAACTCAGTATCCAGCCCAAAATTAAGTAATCCGAGGGATCTAATCCCATGTCCACTTGGGGGTGGGGACTATGGAGCATGCTTTCTAGTCTGGTTTGGATAAGATTTCGGTTCATAGGTTGAAAATCAATCCAAACCAAAAAACCATTTGATTGGCTATACAACGAGTAAAAGATTTATGGTATTTCTCTTATTCGTGTTCTTTGGCTACATGTTGTCCAATTTTATGGTTGGAAGGGGTATGCCATGAAGACCAACATGTCAACCATAGACTGCAGAAAGAGGGAAAACCAGAGGTCTAAATTATGTACTTTTGAGTTATGTTGATTTCGCATCCAGAATTTTCTGCAGAAGACTTTCCAACTCGGAAGAAAATGAATACATTTGCTTTAATTGGTTCTGGGATCGTGGCTGCTATTGCTGCTTGGGAAGACTAAGTGTTGAAGTTAAGCAATTTAGTTCATTTGCCTTACTGGAGAATGCAAGAATCTTTATATAATGTATAATTGAGTGAGTAGTATGAATAATCAGCAAGCAAGTTCCCTTTTTTAATTTTTGCTTCAATAGCATTATTCAAGTGAGCATGCTTAGGGGGAGAGATGATGAGGAGTGCAACTCCAGGTTTTCCCAATATTTATCATGAATTTAGTTGTTATGCACATTAGATTATTATCAAGTGAATACTATGAAATACTGCAAGCCTTTGTTTTGCCTGTTGTCGTCAAAATGTTTTTGCAAATGACAAAAGTTTGAAATTCAGAACAGTGATGATATATAGCCTCTCTTTGTCAGTTATGTGCTCCAAGCAAAGGTCGTGTCTGTTGATGCATGCATCAACATTGTTTGACTGGACTATAGTGAAGAAACTGGTTAGAAATTGTAAACTTTCATGTAGCTAGCTTCAACAATAATAAGAGAGTTAAAGTTTTACTACTGTTATTTTAGCTAATTTGTTAGTTCAAAACATTGTTTACTTAGTTACAGCGTTACACCATGCATCGTGTTTAATCAATACTAAGGAGACACTAAACATTGCATCTTTTGAATCATTTCATTGTCATAGCAAAAACACGAGGAATTAATCTTCAACTATCATAGGTATCAAGATATGACGATGACAATGGACCAAATGTTGATTCATTTACCTTTAAGGTGGAAACAAACAACTCCTAAAGCTCTTGGCCATTACCATTTTTCCTTGGATTGCATCCAAATCCAATTAATATTCTACAGAAAGAAAGACGACAAAAAGAAATAATCTCCGTCCTTAAAAAGTGTTCTTGTGCCATGCAATGTTCCACAAATCGAGTGTTAACTCGCCGAGTTTACGTTTTTAGGTACCAAAATCGTGTCAACTCGGAGATAAACTCAATTTATGGTAAAATCTGAACGTTTGACGAGTTTGACTCGAGTCAACTCGGTAAATTATAGATTCAGTGTCATTTTATTTATCTCCAAACGTTTACGAAACATGAGAATATTCTAGTGAACCTTGAGACCTTAAAAGTTTGACTCGAGTCAACTCGATAAATTATAGATTCAGTGTTTCGTAACAATCACGCCTTCTCTCTTCTCTCTTCTTCTTCCTCTAATCATGAACAAATTATAGTTCCTTTCGGGACAATATGCATGCGTGGGTATATTATCCTCCATAAAGTTAGAACATGGTGGAAAAATATTAAGCTGCCTATAGTCTTTTTTTGTTGTAAACGCAGGGAAAGAAAGATGATTTTCCCAGGAATGGACCATTATTTAAGCCTATGGTACCTGTTCATAATTGTTTACCCGGAGATCATGTATAGGCACCTACGGCAGGATCCATCATCTTGGCATGAATTCTTACAAAATTGGGAGCCCACGGGTTTTTTAGTATTCTCCGCACGTGCGTGCAATTGAGGAGATTAATTATTCGAGCATTGTAGGATTTAAATGGACGGTAAATTCTTCCTAAGAATTTTAGTTTTGCTGAATGTTTAAACTTGAATTTAAACTAGGACCTTAGTTAAACAAAAAGAGACCGTGTCATTCACGTGTGGTTTTATAAACCAGTGATCTCAATGTCTCTGGTCAAATTACATTTTATTCAATGGACTACAAAAGAAAGGGTTCTTCTTGGGACACCCTTTTAGAATGTTTATTGGTAATGCACTTCTAATCAGGCGTTATTTGGACGTCAGAAGTAATTCCTACTTCTTTAAAAAAACTAAAGTTTGTCTTCAGACTTCAACTGTAGCATGTATTTAACACTTACAACGATCCGTTCGAAAATAAAATACTTAATGATAACATTAAGGCCCACCCTAGTTTTTTTTTAGAGAAATTCCATCTTTTTTTTAAGTTTTCTTTTTTCTCTATTTATCGAAGAGGGGTGATTTTATGTATTTTTTTTTATCTGAATCACTCATTTGCATCTTTTTTCCATTTCTTTTTAATTTAAATAAGTGGTTTTCACACATATCAAATTTTTCATTTTGTATTTTTTGTGATTTCGTCGTCTGAGTGTGGCGCTGTGTTGTTTGTCGTCTTGTGTGGCGTTTGATTTCGCGTTTTGTTACAGTGTTCGTTTGATTCTTATTGAAAGATCAACTTTAGTCAATTACAATTTCAATCAATGATTTGGACGCCGACGTTGCAGATCCGGAAGCATGAGTATTTCAATACTTAGAATTTATCATATTATTTGTAAGCATTTTGTTGTTGTATGCTATTAACTTGAGTGTTGTGAGTTTGTTCGCAGATTCATCATTTATGTTTTTAACGATGTTGAACATGTTATTTTATCTGATGTACTCTCAATCTGGATGAATGAATATTGTTTTGTTTTTGTAAAAAAACATTGAAGATAAATTTTACTCATTTACAAGAATTGCACATCCAAACCGATAAAATAATCGTTGGTTCGGTTTTCACTCTTTTTCACAAAAGGAACCGAACCAAACAAATCTGTTCGGTTCGATTTGGATCGGTTTATTTGAAAAAGCAATTAAAAAAAAACATATTCTCACAAATTTGTATTTCATATACATCATACTAAAATATTTCATGGAACTTTGTATTTTATATTGTATTTTTTTTTCATATTCTCTATTTTTCTAACAACTTTTTATAACTAACATTACTCAATATTTCTTACATCTAAGATCCATTCATCCATCATTCATCAAACTCAAATATTTCAATCATACATGATAATAAGTGTGTGAGGAGGGATAATATTATTAAAATGGGGAGTGAAGTTACCATCAGTTCGGTTCATTGGTTCCTTGGATCTCAAAATGAAAAACCGAGAATCGAACCAAACAAGATCGGTTTAGATTGATTTGGTTCGGTTTTGAACCGAACTAGACAAAGTGAGATACTTTTTCAGTTTGATTTAGTTTGGACTTTTGGTTTCGTCGGTTTTGTCCAAACCGCTTACACTTATGTGTAGTTCTGAAATTATTTTAATTCATGAAAGATATGTAAGTAATATATCAACCATTTAAACCACCATTTTATATATCCACTAAAAAATAAAACCACTTTTTATCTCTGAAGCACGACTACGTCTAAAAAGGTGAAGTACCCGTGCCGAGTACTTACCCTTACTATGTACGCGTATGGTACCTGTGGTACTACATTTCTCTTCATTATTCTTCTATTGTGAGTGAAAGTTGTGATTTTCTCTTATATTTTAATATTATAATATATTATTATATGTCCATATGATCTTTTTGTCATTGATAAGTCAATAATTAGGTGGTTTTTAAGTGTTTATTTTAGTAGAATTTTATGTGTTTTAATTTCTTTTTAGAACTTTGGTACTTCAAATTTGTTTGTTTTTATTTCAGGATCAAATATGATGAAAGATCGAGTCTTTGTGCAAAAGAATGGATTAAGATGCATGATTAAAGCTTGTTTGAGAAAAAAGCTAAAAAGAGGAAAATTCTGCCATATTTATGTGTTGATTTGGTGCAGATTTAGTGCATATTTATGTGCTGATTTAGTGCAGATTTACGTTCCGATTTAGTGCAAACTTATGTTGTTCCTCTTGCTATAAATTGAGGAGCCATCGGACATGTAAATCATCTTTGAACCTTGAGAATTCTTTGTGACAATTATTTTCTTTGGAATCAAAGTTCTTTATTTTTCTTGTTCTTTATTCTTCTTGTTCTTTACAATTTTGCACTTTTATTTTCAACCGTTTACTTTTATGTCTTTCTTCTCCACCTCTTTAATCTCTTTGTCTACAATGAACATGAGTGAGTAAATGTCTTTGTCTTTGGATTGTTGGATGAGTCTAATGACCTAATCCTATCAAACCAAGCCTAGAACCCTAATTTTATGTAAATCTATTTTCTAATCTAATATCTTCGTTCTTAATCCATATTTCAAATACAAATTGAAGTATCGAAAGAAGAAGATTAGTATTGGAACAAGTGAGATTAGACAAAGTTTACGAAACAAGAGAATAATCTAGTGAACCTTGAGACATTAAAAGTTTCGTTCTTAATGGGTTTCAATAACAATCAACCATGAGAATAGGCGTGATTGTTATTGAAACACACTCATTGATTTCGAGAGGAACCTTGAAACGCCTTAGAGAAACTTGTCTTTAGAAACGGATTTAACATAAGATTTAGATATAGGTTTGGATGAACCAATAATCCCGAAGTGCTTTTTATTATTTTATTTCAACCAATTTTTCTAAAACTTTTAAAACCGAACTTTTCAGCTAATCACAATTGAAAAGAGAATCAATAATTACAACAACTTTCTATGGAACGATATTTTTACTACTTTGATAAAAATATGATACAATATATTCTTGATAATATCATGTGACGTGATTAGTTTATCATATGCTAGTTCACTAGTAAGCACAACCTGTGTTGAATTTGAATTTGAAGTTGAACCAAACATCACACAAAGACATGTCAGAAGTTGATTTCAGTGGTGGACCTTTTCACTTCCAAGATGGTGAATCGGCAACAATTATGCCTGCTGCTGGAGTGAGTTTTATCCTCTGATGATTTCCCCCCTGTTTTTTCAATGTAACTAAATCTACTTCAGCATTCCTATGAATGATTGATGGCAGATTATGTTTTGTAAATTTCAATAGTGAGTTATATGATGTGTTTGGTTGTAATTCAAAGTTGGAAATGAACATTTTTTTCACAGTTTTTATCTCTTTAAACTTGTTAACAACTGATTTTCTAATTTATTTTCTTTCTGAGGATGCTGTGATGTACACGGCTGACGACAGGAACATTCATTCTGTTGATGAGGTATAAATCAAATGCACCCCTTTCTTTCTTGTTTTTACTTGGTAGCCACATCTATGTTGGAATTTGTTTGGCTCTTCTTTTAGCATTCTAAAAGAATGATTTATGACTTAACAAATCCAATGGATACCTGATAGTGGGACCATGAATACAAAATACGTGAAGAGAATATATGGTTTTTATTCAAGAAATATGTAAGCACAAAAATTGCGGTTGACACTTTTTCCTCACCTCAGTAATTTTGTCTTTGTCGCAATTCTTAATTAATGAAAACATACATGGATGATTGGGCAAATTTGAGTCGATACTATTAAGCAGAGAGGACTCCTCTTGGTTCATATTGGCCATATTTTACCCTCAGTGTGCTTGATATGATTAGAATATGCAGAACAATATCACTTTAGCCCTTCTTTCCACTCTCCTAGCATGTTACTTTTAAGGCATATTATTGTATAAATAATACCCAACTTCATCAATCACCAAGTTTTATCCCTTTAAGCGGGGTCAGCTACATAGATCAAACTTCAATTTACCTTTTTCTTTTGTAATGAGAAATCAATCTGTACTAATAGATAAAAAATATTTAAAGATCATTGAACCATTTGTCACCTTTGACAATTAGCAAATAGGAAATGATCAAATTTCATAATTTCAAATAGTGTTGTTACTTTACCACTTTGAAGTTACCACCTTTTAGAGCATAACATTAAGCATAACCATCTTTTCTTAACCCTCTCTCTGAACATGGTCGGTTTGTTATAGAATATATAACCATCTTGATTCCTGCGAGACGAGTTGTGTAAATTTAATCATCAAAAGATGATTTACACCTATTGATCACATCACACATGAAGTTGTAGGTTTGTGTCTGAAATATATGGCCATCTTATTTCTGACATGAAGCTACCTTTTGGACAGATAACTGATGGGAAAGACTTTCACTTGCTTTATGGTTCAGTCGTGATGGTTCTCATGATGAAGATACGAAACTTGTTTCTCTTCTTTCACAACACCTATTGCATAAGAACATGGCTGGTTCATGCCTACCCTTTCCTACATCCAGTAATATGTACTGGTTTTCTCAGGATCACGCTTCCAATGACCAGTTTGGTTTTAATATTTGTTGGGCCAGACTGCATGTTCTCGGATATGACATATATATTTCTCAAGACAGTAGCTCCGGCTCTGATGTCTCTGAATTAATGGCAAAGCCAGTGCGCTTGGCAAGAGGAAGTGAGTTGCTAGACCATGAATTTGTCAACATTTTGCACGCGCTTCTGGTATTTTAAGGAACGGTATGCAAATTATATTTATTATTAAAATTTAAAGATCAAGTGACCATGATTTTTTTTTCTTTCTCTCTCACGGTTTACAAAAATAGGATTCAAGGTACTGAGTTTGAATCCTCTCGAGGACGGTTGTGAAAATGGCCATTATTGTCACTAATTAATAAAAAAAATTCCCCCTTCCCTGAGTTTTTATTTCTTCTTTTTTTTATAGAAAAAAATAGGGTTCAGAATGAAACCGGCTAGAATTGTAGTTTTCTCGATGGAGACAATCCTCTACAATACGTTTAATTTTTTTTTCTTTCAGGGTTGGTAAAAGAATGAATTCGCTAAGATTAATGGAAAGAGTAGTAGATTTAGTTACTAAAAGGCATATATGTGTGTAGAACACTCGACTCGGGTCACACATCAACATTTGTTGGAATTCTTTCTATTTAATGTACGAACTATGGAGCATGCTTTCTAGTTGGGTCATTCGTAAACCAATGATATCCAAACCAGAGTGACCGAACCAAAAATCAAATAATCTTTTTCCCCACTGGGTTGGAATATGTTGAAAATCAATCCAGACCAAAAAACTTTTCCCCCCACTTGATTGGATATACAAAGATCTCTGCTATTTCTCTGATTCATGTTCTTTGGCTGCAGATCGTCCAATTTTATTGATGGAAAGGTTCTGCCTTGCAGACCCACATGTCAAATATAGAATCAAAGGTAGTAAAACTGTTTTTTTTTTTTTTGAAAGAAAGGTAGTAAAACTGTTGGATGTGCAAAGAGAGAAGATCAACGGTATAAATTCTTTACTTCTGAATGATGTTAATTTCACATCCAGAACTTTCTGTAGAAGGCCTTCCTATTCGGAAGAAAATGGACGCATTTACTTTAATTGGACTGGAATTGTTTCGGCTATTGCTGCTTGGGAAGATTATGAGTTGATGTTAAGCAAGAAAATTCATTTACAGTTGCCTTACTGGAGAATGCAAGAATCTTTATATAATGTACAAATAGATGCATGGTATCTATATCAACAAGCAAACTCCTTTTTGAAGCTTTGCTTTAACAACATTATTCAAGTTAGAGTGCTTTCGGCCAATTTAAGACCATGCTGCTTGAGGGAGAGATGGGGAGTGCAAGTGTGCAACTTACGGTTTCCCAAGATTTATCATAAATTAAAGGGTTATTAACACTAGATGAATAAGCAATGCCTTTGTTTCTCTAATTCCTGTAGCACGAATTTAGGTGCAATATTACAGCTGCTGCAATCTCACTCTGGACTTTTCCTCAGACTCCCTTGTCTTCTGCTTTTCGTGACAAATAGTACATTTTGAAGTACACCAAATTTTCAGA
>Ga0315913_1003932_pt1 | contig 17913 bp, 9 predicted proteins | sample MpolsnodulesMG_FD_207736 | JGI IMG/M metagenome (GOLD analysis project Ga0315913, IMG submission 207736) | Medicago polymorpha root nodule microbial communities from Los Angeles, California, United States - small nodules | ecosystem: Host-associated > Plants > Roots > Nodule | place: USA... | reverse complement strand
CCGTCTCTAATCAATCATATTATTTTCGCTCTACCATAAGTACATGTTCTAAAACTTGAACTTTGTAGATGAAAAAGCAGTCGAACTTTCTTTCTTTCGTTTTTATACCAAACAATAAAAAAAATAAAAAATAATGTCATTTTTAACTTTTACTTTCTATCCTTTTCTCTTCATTTCTTTCCTAAACCTAAAATCAAACGAAACTGAAGTGCTAAAATTGAATAAAGTCCAAACATCGTAATCAAAATCTTCCTCACAATTCTGTCTCAGGCAAGCTACGACTCATCAAATTAATAGAAAAACATGAGTGTGGGCCCCCTAGTCATCAAACATCCTCCTGTTGCCATACATTATTAGTTTTGGCTTTGTGTGACCAAATTCTAGCACTATGACACTTTGGAACATGAAAGTCTAATTCTAGGACACGTTACATTACATGTATGTTATTTTTATTTCAAACCTGGAATTTGTTTGTGGATTATATTCTTTGTCAGCAATAAATTTATTGAAGATTATTATTGCTGTCATTTTTCTTAGCAATGATTGATTGTGGAGTGAAAATTACGCTGCATACAGATATGGGTGAGAAATTTGTGGCATACAATACCAAGATAATAAAGTAACAAGAGCTTGATGTGGACTTGGGATGTTGATTGTGTTTGCATCAACTCAAAGACTTCATTAATACATCACCCACAAAAGAAGCCTCAATTTGTACAATTTGTTTTATTTTATTAAACAATTGTGTGTAAGCATTTTTGTACCTGAAACAGCTATGATATTTGGTATGAGCAATTTAAAAGTATATTATCTATATTTCAGTAAGATTGAATCTCATATAAAAAAATAAGTTAGAATTTTTTTTATATTTTAGATAAGCATACTAGGTTAGAATTTGAATTGTTCCAATAATTAATGTGAAACGTGTGATATAAAGTTGACCTAGATCAACGGTTTCAGAGACAGATGAATGGGGCAACAACTTCCCAGACGGGATGCCCTAACTTAAAACACTTTGGCCGGAAGTGTTTTAAGTTATTGGTCGGAGGTATGAGATGTTAAGTTTAAAAATGATGTACATAAACCTAAATCTTGGGCTAATATATTTCAGATATATTAATTATTATTTAATATTGATCGAATGAAATACTCTTTTAGGTTTAACTCTATGTGCGTCTTCAAGTTTTGTGATTCAACTTATTTGATTTTATGACCCAACTTATCTGATTTTTTTTATAAGATAAGATGTGTTGAATAGTGGAGTAAGCATTATGAAATTTAATGACATGGAATCATGAAATGTTGTGGCTATTATATTCCGTTTTTCAACCACACAAAAAAATTGAATGGTTAAGCGTTTTTGAGTCTTTGAATTTTAACTCAACCAATCAATCTTTTTCTTTGGACCCGACTTATCTGCTTTTTTATAAGAAGAAGAAGAAGATGTCGGGTAGTAATAGTGGAATAGTGGAGTATGCACTGTGAAATTTGCTGACTTGGAATCCTATAATGTTGTGGCTGATATTTTCTGTTTTTCAACCACACAAAAATTTGAATGGCGGGTTTTGAGGGTAACCTTATACCTTTCAAAAGAGATCCATATAAAATGAACTCTGAACCACAATGTTATGGCTACTATTGCATAATCAATTTCAATTTTGCAAAGACAAACATGTGGGACTATATATTCTTTGTCAGTTTACATCCGATTCTCAATGCAAAAGTAGATTGCTCAACCTACCAAAATGCAATTTTCGATTTTTTTTTTTTTGCGCTTAAATATCGGGTTTTAGCTTTTGATGGGTGTTTTCGTTGAATTTTAAGCAATGTCCGAGACACTTCAACAATTACCAAAGAAAAATTAAGGATAAGAGAGACTATACAATCCAATAAGAGAGGTGTATTTCAAAGACCTTTTATCCTAATAATATTTAGTCTTTTCTCAAAACAAAAAAAAAAGAATGAAGGTTAAAGAGAATGCTTCTAACACTCCCCATACATAATATATATTTAAGCAAAAATAAAAAGTGGCGTATATTGTAGCTATAGATTATTTATTAAAATTTATTATCAATAGTAAGAATGTAGAACTTTGTCTAACCTTATCCTGTGTTTCTATAGAGTCTGATCTTAGCATTTATTGTGATATTGATTAGGCTGTACTAGTTGATACTAACATTTTTGCCTTTTTTAAAAAGAAAGGAAAAAAAAACTAAAGTAAGAATTTAACAACAGAAGTGCTGAAAATTTCAATACAATTAGGTAATGTTCAAGTTAACTTGCATACTTTTGTAAAAAAAAATTAAAAAACTACTTTCATGACTCAATTTATCATTTATCATTGATGCAGCGACTAAGAGACTTACAAAGAAATACTATTTATATGACATGTATAAAAGTTATGAATTGATTCATTCATGTTAGACTCGTTAACTAAAAATAATTCATGTTAGATTTGTTTGCTTACTATGCAAGATTGGTGGTTAGAAAAATAGTTTCATATTCTGTTTTTGTTAATTAATTGACAGCTTGAAAGTAGAGAAATTCTAATATGGATAAATTTTCGTAAATAATTCATCTTGGATTAACATTTAAAAAATGTTTAAAACTCCAACGTCGACATACATCGTGTTTTGGCTGTAAATGTTAGTAGTCCTCATCATTTTCACTAGTAGAATATGGCCTCAAGAAGACACATCGTCAATGTGTTGGTGGATCTTAGAAACTTCTGCTCAAAATCAAGAGTGAGATCAATGGTCTCAATCATGGAGGAAGATGATAGTTGTGATTTGTGAGATCGAATATATAAGAAATACTCAACATTTTTTTTATAAAAATTATCTGATAACGCGACAACTATAATAGGAGTGCTATCAAGTGTTGCTAGCACTTTTCCAAGGATATAAATATGTTATTTCCATGAGAATCTTTATCTAAACACAATCTTAATCGCAATAAGCTTAATTAATAGCTTGCTCATAAGTGTTTTTTGGAAAAATATTGAAATAAATAGAAAACAATAGACATTTCAAAATTATGCTTATAGAATGTATGCATATATTGATATAAGTGTCCTTGTAATAAGATTAAATTGTTATGAATAATGGATGTACATGTTACTGGTCCTTAATTACTTTGATCTAGAGCTAGAAACGAGTCAAGCCGAGTCGAACTTGCTTCAGCTCGGCTCGACTCAATAAAATTAAGTTCGGCTAAACTCAATAAAATTAAGTTCGGCTCGAAACTCGACTCGAGTTCGTTACAAACTATGTTTTTAGCTCGAACTCGATTCGATCCAAGCTCGCAAACACCTCGGTTCAATTCAGCTTGATAGATTCAATTAAAAAATAAAATGAACCAAAAAAAACTATATTAGCAAGGTGTTTGCTAAAACCAAATACCCTTGTATTGGGAAAACAAAATGACACAAGTTTCTTAGTGGTTTGTTAATAGACTTACGGTGAATAAAACCTTCTTTTATAAGAATAGTGCAGTTGGTACCGCTTAATTTCAGGCGATGTGGGACTAAAACAGTACTTGCTTTTGCTCTTTCCTTATTTTCTTTTACGTAATTAATTCTTTCTTTAATTAATTGTATCTTATTTTAGCTTTGTGAATGTAATTTCAATCTTTCATCTGAAATCTGAAAATAACTAAGACTTAGTCTTCTTCATTTTTAATTTATTAATTTACAACATCAAACCTATGTGGGTACATATACATGCAATAATAATAATACTGGGGAGAGTTTTTAAGTGTGAGATTTCTATTGGTTGAACATAACTAAAAATTAATTACAAAGTGTGTGTGTATATATATCAAGTTGGTTCATGAATCAAACGAGTCGAACTATACATAGTTCAAGTTTAACTCATTTATTAATTTTTAACTCAAGTTCGACCCATTTGATTCATGAATCAAGTTCAACGAATTAATTGCCGAACCAAGTCTCGAATTATTTTTGAACTGGTTCAGTTCATTGTCAGCCCTACTTTGATCACTTATTTACTCATTTTGTGTCCTATAAATATGGCTCATATTTTAGTGTAAAGACACACTTGTGAAGAGAATAATACACAAAGTTTTCATCTTCTCCATTTAGACGGATATCTTTGAAACTTAATAAATTTCTACGAGACTTGGGAGAATATAATGCATTATCAATGTGTTCCTCCAGATAATATTACATTAACTCTTCTAGAACCTTCAATTATTTTTGAACTTCCAGATATAGTACTAACAACAATTTCTCGCTTTACTAAAAAAGAGAAATATTTTTTATCCTTAAAAATTGTATTAGTTGCACTATTAGCAAGACACATATCTCCATTATTGAGGTTAATGTTAATACTCATTCTATCTAAAAAATGAACAAAATATAAGTATAAAAACAAAATTATATAAAGGTAATATTTATCATGACTTTGACCAAAAAAATATATTTATCATGACTATGCAATCGAGGTTGAAAAACACAAATAAAACTTTATTATCATTAGCATAGGAAAGTTATGTCAATTTTTTCCTTTTCCTTTGACGGATGAAGCCATTTGCAGTTCGACAGATTATGCCCAATGATAAGACAGTGAGAACAGAATAACGGTAAACGTTTGTATATTGCCTCGACGTTGAACGCATATTCTTCCCTCTCCACCAAAACTTCCTCAAAAATGCACTTGGATAAATCCATGTCGATAAGAATCAGTGCATAATTGCGTTGCTGAATCAATAATCAACGGAGTATCGATGACTCCAGATATCTCTCGAAGTGTTTTCTCCCTCCAATATTCTCTTGGCAAATCCATTAAACGTATCCAAGCTTGGGCATGAGTTTGGTGCGGCGTAAAAGGATTGAAGTCCTTTGTCCATTGAGAGAGACGAAGGACTCTCGGTTTCAAATTCATAGTACCATGCGCCCATGCCATTCTCATATCATCCAGTGAAGAGAATTGAAACTCAAAAAGTCCTCTCCCTAAAGAAACCAATTTCCAATGCCCCGATAATTTCCATAATTTCGAAAGCTTCAGAAATAATTCCTTAGCCTAGTAGGGTTTATCTCCCTTACTCATAACCATTCGGCCATGAAGTAATCGCTTGCAGTCATCAACGCCTTTCTCATATTCCTCTTGGGAAATCTTAATACTCAGGGAATCCCCTTTGATTACAAGAACAGATAAAGCCTGTGCAAAAGAAACTGCAGCGGTATGCACAAGTTTCTTCGGTTTGGGGTGTATTTCTTCCGCAACATGTGGCCAAGGGCACACAAAGGCCATTGTCGAAGCTGCAAATGGGCTATTCCCTGTCTTCTCAGTCATGAACGTGCCCGTAGCCACGCCTGGATCAAATTAATGGGAGATCGTGTTTCAATCTTTGCAACGCCTAAGGCATTGTCGTGATTGCAATCACCCCAAAGTTATCAATCCAAGCGTATCACAGACAGTTGATGTCCACGAGAGAGAAACTGGGAGGAGAGGAGCACAAGGCAGCCGCGAGACTCAAGGAAGAAGGAGGTCACCGGAAAACCCTAAAGGCCAAACCCTAGCAGAGCACTGAATGATACATTGCACAAGAGAAAGAATACATCCCACTCAATCAAATAAGTGATGCTATGAAGAAATTTGGTTTGTTAAACGTGTTTGCAAAGAGGAAGAAGCACAATAACATTTCCTGCCATCTAGAACCAGACATAATTACGATCGCAGTTTTAGAAAATCATAAGTTAAACGTGTTTGCAAATTCATTTGCTATCATATCCAGAGGGATGCATCTTGTTGCGAGATAGCATCCAACTGTTCCTGTAGGCATAAAATGTCCAAAACAACTAACATGCAATAGTGTATGCAGCAAACTCTTTTAGTATCGTGAATGTTTTATATAACGAACGTGTCAAGTAGGGATTAGTCAATTTGATCAATAAATCATCACACAGCTAACATCAGTACAGCACACTTCAACAACAGACAGAATCTCAGATTCATTGAAAAATTGAAAGCCATGAATATCTGATTTCCCAGCATCCTAAGGAGAAGATGGAAAATAATGTTGTCAATGCATGCCAAGAATTTTCCCAACATATGAAGAGCGTAGCGCAAATAAAACCTAGGTCATAAGAAATTTCAAAAAGTAAAAGCATCATGTTTAAGCCATATGATTCCATAAACTAAGACAAAAACTGGATGAAGAGAAGTATTGAGAATTCATTCCAAACTAATTGTCGGTTCATATACTCAGACTTGAAAGACATAACCAAACATGCGTGTTTTAAAATTTCGTATTCAAAGGCATCAAGTGGACACCATCAATAACCGTCAATAACAAATAGTGGTGATAATTTCCTCTCGGTGTATAACCCTTACATTTTACAGTATCGACTATTAAATAAGCAGATAGAATTTAAAATCATCTCAGGACTGAAGGCCAGTTTAGCAAAATATCACACCCTTATACACAGATAAGATTCAGACCTTCCTACCTTTATCTCTTGATTCAAGTGCACGCTCATCTCTATTCCTTAGATTCATGAGAGCAATGTCAGGAGTTGGTTTATCCACCCAAATTGAGAACCTCCAAATAAGAAACTCAAGGGAAGCATCGAACTCAGCTACATACTGAAATAACATTCCTGGCTAATCCCAAAAGAAAAACAGTAAATATTAAATAAATAACTTGAAAGATGTTTAAAGCAGATTCAAACTGATAATGCAGTTAGGGCAGTTTGGATTGGCTTTTTTTTTTTTTTTGAAATGCAGGATTGGCTTATTTGAATGTAGATACATGCATAAGCCCATATGATAAGCACTCAATTAAGTTGTTTAATCCAAATAGGCCCATATTCAATTACCACTAGTACCATGGAAATTCATTACACAATAAACAATATCAAAGTACCTTCACCAAAGTAAAATTTTGATGTAGAATAGTAGCAGACTTTAGGATGTACTATATTTTGTGCATGCTGCGGTTTGAGTTGGAGGGCATCCAGTTGATTGAGCTTGCTGTGCTTACAGCTCAATCTCAAAATATGTATCTTTTGTGGTTAATTTATTTAATGTAACATTCTTTACAGTGAAGCATGTAATTGACAGCTTCTAAAATCATACAACACATAGGCAAGCAAAGCAACCTAACAAGTTGAATTACTTGTATCATGTTCTGAACTAGCAATGACTATTTTTTCTTTGTCAAAACCTTGTGGCAATAAACGCTTAGCTTCAATCTCACTACACAACATCAACGCAAATTGTTTCCTCCCACACCTGCAAAGTCCACTACAAACTTCAGATAAAATACTAGAATCAGGAGTCATGAATCTTTCCAACATGTCCCTCAAGACTTGTACAGCTCCATCAAAGTCTTCATTCTTACAAAAAGCTGATACCAACATTCGAAAAGTATTCTCATTTGGACTAAAACCACTCCTAACCATGCTTCTATAAACAAGAAAAGCACGTTCAGAGTTGTTCCTCACACACTGTCCAGCAATAAGAGCAGAAAAAGTAGATGCATTTGGTACCAAACTCTCCTTATCAAGCTCCTTAACCATATAAGCAGCTTTCTTAGTCTTCCCTTCTTTACAAAGTCCCAAAATCAAACCATTATAAGTCAAAATATCAGCTTTCACTTTATTCCTCTCCATCTCCTCAAAAAGCCCAATCCCCATTTCACTATTACCAGCTTGACCAAACCCATTAATCAAAGTATTATATGTCACAACATTAGGAGCCACATTTGCCAACTTCATCTCACTAAAAACCCTATTAGCTTCATGCAATTTCCCTTCTTTACAAAAACCATTAATAAGAGTGTTAAAAGTAACCACATTTGGAAGCACCCCATTTTTTCCCATCATCAAATTCCTAACCTTTAAAGCCAAACCAAGTAAACCCTTATCACAATAACCCGAAATCAAAGAATTAAAAGTAACAACATTAGGACACAAACCCATATCCTTCATCTTCTCCAAAATCTCACTAGCTTTATTCAATTCACCTAACTTACAATAAGCAGAAACAACCATATTAATCGTGTAAACATTAGGCGAAATACGATTTCTCCTCATCTGACGATAAAACGATACAACCAATTCCGGTCTTTTAAGATAAAGCATTGAACTAAGAAAAGCATTGCAAGATTCAACAGTTGGAAAGAAACCATATTCCTTCATTTTAACAAAAGTATCAGTAGCATTTCTCAGCTTATTCATATGAGCAAAAGTCTTGAAAAGGGCATCAAAAACAAGAGGTGAAGAATTGCAGAGAGTATAGGAATGAAGCAATGCTTCAAAGAGATTTGAATTGGTGGTGATAATTTTGGTGAAAATCGATTGTGCTGTTTTAAAGTTACGATTTTTAGTGAGAATGTGAAGAAGGAAGGAATGGGTATGAAGGGTATGAGAATTAGGGTTATGGGTTTGGACCCAATTGAAGAATTTGAGAGATAGAACGGCGTCGTTTTGGAGTTTTAAGAGAATGTGTTGGATTTTGAATGGGGTTAAGGTTTTTGAAAAAGGAGTGAGTTTTTCCCATTGAGAGTGGATTAAGTGACTGTGGAAAATGTTGATGAAATCTAGGTCTTGTCCTTTTGGTTGTGGAAGTGTTCGATGAGGTATAGGTAGGAAAACAGAGTGTGTTTTTGTGTGGGATTGGATTGATGTTGTTGAAAATTGATGAAAACGAATGGTTTTTTTCATCTTAAAGAGGAGTAAAGATTGAATTGTATTGGGGAAATGGAAATGAAGGTACCTGGTGAGAGAGGGAAAGGGAAATCCAGTGAGGTAGAGTAGTGTTGCTCACTTGGGGAAGATGATGGAGTGTTTATGTGTTGTGTCTAATGTCTATGCACTGAGTTTGGAGTTCAAAGAGAGAAAGGTGACATTAGAATTGAACAAGTGATCAAAGAGCTTCATCAAAAAAGAATAAAATTAAATGATGTGAGTAAATTAATTTTGTTTTAATTTTTAACATAAACTTGCCCAAGCCCAAATGTTTTGATTTGGAGTTGTGTTAGTTACGGATGTAACAGTTCGGTTTAGATCGGTTTTTGGTCAAAAAAATGTCATAACCAATGAAATCTTCATCGATTTGGTTTGGTTCGATTTTTACTATTTTTCTAAAAAGAAATTGTACCAAACTAGTCAGTTTGGTTTGGTTTGGATCGGTTCGGTTGATCGGTTTGTTTGAAAATACAATTAAAAAAAAAATCATATTTTCACAAATTTTTATGTCATGCATACAACATACTCAAATATTTCATAGAACTTTGTTTTCCATGTTCTCTGTTTTTCAAACTACTTTGTATAACTAACATGAAAAAACTAACAAAAGATGGACAATTCCAGCGGCGGTGAGGAACGGTGGGTTAGGTGTGACTAGCGGCTAATGTTCTTTTTTAGTATAAACAAAATAGAGTGTGAGTGATGAGATGAGATGATGATGGGAGAAAGTGGATGAATTATGAAGTATTTTATGTTGGCCTTTAATTTTGAGCTTAATCATAAGTGTGTGAGGAGAGATAATATTACTAAATGGAGAGTGAGGTTAGCATCAGTTCGATTTCTCGATTCTTTGGATTTCGAAATTAAAACTCGAGAACCAAACCAAACCATATCGGTTTAGGTTGGTTCGGTTTGGTTTTAAACCGAACCAATCAAGGTCGGATATTTTTTTAGGTTGATCACAACAAACATTAGCAACATACTCACTTTGTATTTGTCTGGGTTTTACTTTTATGAAACAAAAGCAAAACTCAACCTTTAATTTAAAACTATATTAATTGTTGAAAGACCCTGATATGGGACGAGTTCCTATGGATACAATGAAAATTAACTTGTTTGCTAGGCCAAAAAGTAAAAGGAAAGAAAAATAAAAGTAGTTAACTTATAGAGAACATTCTCTCTTTGTAAAATTCAAGATTTTCTCTCCATTAATAAAGTTAAAGAAAGAAGTTCAAAAAATTAAAAAAACAATGAAGCTAAAGAAAGATGTAAAGTTGGATGGGGAATCAGGTAGCCTTGAAGACTTTTAAATAAAACTGGACTAACTATCCTGGTCAAGTACATCTAAAAAATAAAATAAAAAATCGCATTGCTTGCAAATCAATTTCAAGAGTAGTTTATAAACATCAATCACACTCCTCAACCCAATGAGGTGTCTTTTATAAAAGACAATCATGAAGAGCTTACAACCTTGGTGAAAAAAAAAAAAACTTTATCTATGGAAAAAAGTGACGTGACAAACTTGTAGTTGAAACATCGGAGCCATCTATCGAAATCAATTGTCTAACCCTTTAAGTAGGGGGGCCACTGTTTCACCCAACGAAATGTCTTTTTATAAATGACAAAATTGTAAAGGACTTACCCCCAAAATGGACAGTACAACGAAAAAGTGATGTGACAAACTTGAGGTCGAAACACATCCCATTCTAGCTTTGTATATTAGAGCATACCTCTAATGTTATATATTTTTGTGTTACAGGAAGTATGTTGACTCAAAAACAATGAAGATAAATCCAATATATACTCACCACTACTCTAGGTATATGATGTTCATTCAGATGCCACATCTCCTGATTCCCTCAATATTAATCACCACATCTCCTGACTAGAATGGTATTTTCTAATCCCGGTCCTTTCCTATAAAACCAAGCCTAGGCATGTCAAATAAACTAAGTGCTCCCAATCTGTTTTTGCATGTTCAAACACTACTCTATTCTTTTGGTTCCACAACGACCAAAAGACAACAAAGCAAAGAGATAACCACAACTTACGCCAAAAGTCTCCAAACAGTGGAAAATGTGCAACACAAGAAAATAAATCTCAAACAAACCATTTGCAGGACTTAGTCGCAAAAGTGCGTGTAATGCACATTAAGGGAGGGAGAGGAAAGTTACAAACTTAAAATGGTGCCAATTATCATGTTCAAATTAATCATAAATGGATTGAAGAATCGAATCTGAACATTGATGATCATAAGTTTCTTACCCAAAAGAAATTAACTTCATTAGTACATCTCTGAAGTCTTGACTTTATTGCCGAGCCCAAATAAATTCACATTTTTTATTTATAAATGAATAAACACAGATGATTTAGTAGTTCAAAAATACTAAAATTCAATCAACAGACTGATATATCTGATGACACACAGGCCCTTCTATAACAACTCTGGTAGATAATACAGCCTACAGTTGTAATGGACGCAAGCTATCATGTCGGTTTTTACATTCTTGCCAAAAGGGATAAGCAGCAGAGAGGACTTAATCACTAGAAGTACGCAAAACATAGTGTGCTGTACCGTAATTGAATCCCCGCACACTGATGATACAGGGCAAACTAAATTTTTGAGGGCCATGTTGCTTGAGCTGACATAATAATTCCAACAATAACTCCAAATAGGCCAAGCGCACTACCAAAGATCTCAATCACAAGAATTTTCACGAAGAGAGAGGAGTTCTGAGCATCAGACAATGCGCAACTGCTTCCAATTATGCCTACACACAACCTGCAACAACAAAAATAATTGAGTATACAAAACAGGATGGATAAGGTCTCCCTACATTCAAGACGAGAATTCTTGGGAAGATACGAATATGCAGGTAAAAAAGAATACATACCCACAAACAAGATTTGCGAAGCCCACAATAAGTCCGGAAGCAAAGATTGCATATCCAGCTCTAAGAGATTCTGGTTCGTAGATACTTGATTTTGGAACACTTTCTAATTTTGTCTGCAGAATAATAGCGACAATAACACCATATATAGCAACAGCTTCACAGAAGATTACACTGAAATAGCATAAACATCAAGAACCATATTGTCAAGTCAAAGTCAAGTGCCACAAATGGTTATATTTGGAACTATTGCTTCTGTGCAGGATATTGTATGTAGATATACACAGTTACATGTAAAAGGAATACTACCACTCACAGCACTAAAATGAAACGATCTTAAATTTGAAGATCAAGAAAGAAATTCTAAATATCACATAAAATTCAGGGTTTGCAACCTTAATTAACCATTTGTTTAGCCTTAAAGGTTTGAGAAAATGTGATATTCTTACATGATGGTTATATTGAGTGTGTGTTTAGATCAAGCTTACTCAGTACTAGAAACAGTTCATAGGGAAAATCTTGGATAGAGCTTTGGAAAATCAAGTATATTCCTCTTGAAAACATAACCAAAACCAAACACGCACCGGAAGCCAAAGATTATGTGTTGAGCTCTACCACAATCACTTTCCCATGCTTTAATACAAGGAAAATCAAAGGTTTGTTTACTTTAAAAAATACTCTCTCTTTATTATTGTCGATTTGTCACCAACAATTAGAGTGTCACTTTTTTATCATGTTATCTCGACCCATGAATTTACGTAAATATTCAATAAGTCACAAGATAAGTTCACAGCTAAGCTAAGCTCAGCATACAAAAAGTGCGTATAAAGTTCAAAAATTAATATTACTTGACGTTAATATCACTCAGCTTCCACTTGTTTCAATATCATGTTACAACTTACAGATACTTACTCCACAAACGTGTCACATAGAGACTGCAATTCTAACAACAACTAAGCCTTATCCCGCTCAAGGTGGTGTCGGCTACATAGATTAACTTAATCATTTCTTTAAGCCAACCATTGACCTTTGGGTCTTTTTCGATAGTTTTCTGGTATAGAAAATGTTTTCCAGAAAGCATTATGTTTGGTTGTAAAGAATTAGCAAATTTTGGTGTGCCAATCAAAAGTGAATATTATCCGACTTAATTAATACAATTAAACGACTTAATTACTACAAGTAACCGACTTAATTACTATAAGTAACAAGACATCCAAACAAAGCAACAACAGTAACAACTACAACAAAATCTTGTATGTATGGTTAATAACTAATACTACCAGATGAAGTTAGCTACATCAATTAAACGACACTGGACGGACTATGTGAAACCTTTAACAAATCACGCAGAACAAAATTTTGGAAAAACACATTAGTTTTCGGGAAAGTTACATGTGAAAATAATACTTTGAAGAAAATATCTCACCTAAACATTTTTCCAAAGCAATTTTCTACAGAAAACATCTTTTGAAATCAAGTTATTTACCTACAGAACAATTGGACCAAAGTGCTTTGTTGTGGGCAAAAATGTATGATTGCAGAGTGAGTTTAACAAGTCATTTAAACCTTCTATAAAACAGTATTGTGATGATGCATTATAGACAGCCGATTGATGTCACTGGTACACCCAAATGGAAGACAAACCACACTAAACCAAATGAGCTAGTGCAGAGGGAAGTTGACATGGATGATAAATGAGTAAAACTTGTTGGTACAAAGCGAAATTTAATGAAGTATGTGACTTGGCTAGTCTTTTCTGTTTAATAAAATACACAATCCACCCGCCAAATCCAAAAGTTAACATTTTCTACTTAGCGGTTCTCATGATAAAAGGTGTCGTACTAAATAGCAGCTCTAATGATAAATTACAACTCCAACTACAATGCTACTTAGCAGTAATTGGTAAGCCATTTCGAGCTCGATCAACAATGTCAATATTGAAGCTTTTCTAGAATTTAGACTTCACCCTATAATACATTTCTTAAAAAAGGATACAGTCTCTATCCCAGACAACCACCCACTCACTGTAACATGCATAGGTGAACTTTAACCTTATTGACGGACAAAATAAGCTAGCTATAAATAAACTTCAAATCATTTTAGTCGATAATCTTCAGCTTTTATATACAAGACACATGGACGGAACTAGGCATATGTAAAATGTGTCTTTATTCTTTAAATAATATGAGAGAGCAAATGAGGCATCCTATTTTGATGCCTCATTATACTCCTCCCACCTGCTCAATAATTTTTTCTGGCTCCGCCTTTAACACGACACGATGGTGGGGAGTGGATTACAAAATGAAGAATGAAACTTAGTGCCGAGGAAACATTCTATTTTCTTTCCACTTTTCTTTATCTTTTTCATTTTCGAATATATGCAATCATATGCTCATGCCCTTCATATCAGACCAAATGATCATTTATTATGCACAGCAAATCACTTCACCCTCCTCAACACTAAAATGACTGATTACAAAAGTTTTCTACTAACAAATCGTCAATCACTCACCCATTAAGTCTCGACAAAGTAAAACCTTGGCATAAATAAAAGTTGTAAATTATTTTCTGAACACTAACGATCTAGTCGGTAACTTCCTCATTACGTTTCAACTAAAACGAAAACAGTCCATAGTATTAAGCATCACACATCAAAATTAACACCACAAAACAATTCCTTTCTCCTTCAAATATCAATTGAAGCAATATTAAACAATCGTAGCAAAATTAAACAACATAAGTTTATCTAAGTTCAATCAACAGAAAAAAGAAAAAAAAAAACTTTCACCATTGTAAAACTTATCATCAAGATCATTAAAATTATTCAACAAAAAATTACTAAAAAAACACAAATTTAAAGGAATTGAAGAAAATTACATACCTAATGAGATTTTTGGAAGTGATCCTGGGAGCCTTGATAGCAGCACCGATCAAGCTACTACCGGTGATGTAAATTCCCCTTCAATCAACAATTACATAAACAACAGATTCAGAATAACGGAGGGATAGAATTTGATTTGAAAGAGAAAATTAGGAAAAAGGGGATACCAAGCAGCGCCGAGAACGGAGACACCGATGGAGACGGCGATACCGATTGCGGAGAAGGTGTATGGAGAGATCCTAACGAGTGCTGCAGCCCAAGAGCTTGAATGCGCTGCAATGATTGCAGAGCTAGACATGGTGATTGTTACGTGAGGAGAGGATTGGGATTGGATCTCGGGGATTTTGTGTAGTGGGAGAAGAGAGAAAGAGGAAAACGCTGTCGTTTTTGTGGGACAATTTGAAACGACGAGTCAGTTTATATAAAGGCCCAAATACAATATTGGTGTTTTCCATACACCGCATTTTGTCACTCTACCCCCTACCACCACATACAAACCTACTAACTTAGTTTATTTTACTCTTCCTCTATTTCAAATTAGAGCATCTCTGATGGGGTTCCTTACTTGACGAGGACCACTCCCTATTAGAGGAAGAAAAAACATTGTTATTAAAATGAAATTACCCCTTTGTCCGCCTCTTATCTTTATTAAATTATTATACCGTATTATTGTTTGGTTGGGTTTTTTGAATGGGTTGTCGAATTTCGTTGCTACACGGTCTTACTCTTTAGCATAGCTCATAAAGATAATACCTCAACTGTTTTACTGTTTTGCATAGTACAATGATTGTGAATTTTTCTCCATTTATGGGCTTATTTGGTTATGGAAGGGTGCAATCTGAGAGGTTCGTATTATTTGATTTGCATGTATTTGGGTCATTTGAAAATATTTTCGGTTGAAACTTGGTTGGAAGATATAAAATAGTTGATGTGAAAATGGTTAATTAGCAAGTTCACTGGGTTTAATTATTCCCTTGACCAATTGATTTAAAATCCATTGGAGTGCTTGGGAATTCTCATATATAGTTCATGTAACATCCAAGGGTGACGAGGGCGGGGAGTGGTCGCCGGTGCACAAAGCACAACAATGAGCGGCTCCCGACAGCTTCTATACAAACTGAATCACACCGGAATGAGAAGGATCCTGAGGCCGTGCAGGTACGAGACTGCATGGTTTAAGGAAGGCTTATAAGAATTGTTTGGTACTACCTATATCAACAAAATGCATTTTCTTTTTGGTAGCCCATTTCATAAGAACTCCACAGTTAAGCGTGCTTGACTTGGAGTAGTCTTTGGATGAGTGACCTACCGGGAAGTTTTCCGATAAGCGTGCGAGTGAGGACAACACACGCTAAAAAGACTCGTGTTGGTTTGTAAGGTCAGCCGAGAATGCTTAAAGTCGTCTGAGATGTTACAGTTCAATTGTTAAAGTTGATGAATGATCGGAGCAAGGATCAATGAGGGGCTAGGTGTGTTTACATTAATAAAATTTCTGTCTTTTATTGAGAAAAAAAATAAAAACCTTTCAAATTTCAATTGATATGCATTTTTTCTTCAATAAACCTTTTTTTTACGTGGAACAAATTTTTATAAAAGGTAATTTGAAAATACACTTGTTACTTTTATAGATCAGGCAAAGTATTACTCCATCCGTTCCTTTTTAAGTGTTTTTTTAGGATGAATTTTTTGTTTTTATTTAACTGTCTTTTTGGTATTTTAATGGTACAATTTGTCAATTATTTCCTTTATCAATTACTTTTATCCTTTTGAGTAAAACTAATTAATGCTCTCTTTTTGAAACATTATAGTTTGTTTTTTTTTAAACAAAATCTGTTTCTTGCTATCTTCAAATTTAAACAAAATTTTGTTCCAAACAATGGTTTCAAGAATAGTTAAAATTCTATAAATAAGATGAGTAACAATTGTTAAAAATTTCAAGTGTGACTCTAGCATTAGTTGAAGCCTTAATTTTGATTAAAGGAGTTGGAAGAAAGTTAATTTTTTCTTAACTTTTGATAAATGTGAAGTTGAAATGATTTTATATTGACTTACAATAATTAAAAAGATGTGCACAATATTTAGAAAATTGACAATTGTTTATTATGAGAGAGAGTGCGCAAAAAAATATGAATTTGTTGGATAAAAAATTGTTACGCGAGAAATATACCATATTAAATTTATTGGAAAGATAAAGTTTGTGAAATATGAATTTATCGTTGGATTAAAATAAGGGTATAATAGGAAGAAAATGTGCAAAAATAGACATCGCTATTTTGATGTTAATTTTCTAAAAAGACACCTAAAAAATAACATAGGGAGTGACACTTAACTAAAATTTATGAGGTTAGTTTTTTGTTATACTCGATACTAGAGATTGATTTGTTTCTTACTTTATGCTTGGGCCACAAGAGTTGTTATAGTTAATAACAAAAGATGCATCAACTGATCCAACCCATAATACACCATCTCGTTCCTCAACCTCACTAATAGAGCTTCTATTACCACTTCTATGATCTTCAACAATTTCCAACACATCACCCTCCTCACTTAGCCTAATTGCCAATCCAGTACTCCCTTTCACCTTAGCTAAATATGAATAAATTTTTGTTATGTCTAAAGGAAGCATAACCAACCCATTTCCTATCCAAGGATATGATTGCATCCATTGAATAATTTTTTCTCTTCTCGAGTTAATTCCAACCCAAAATCCTCCTCTTGGACTCCGTTTTATGTTGTCGGGGAAACCTGGTAGATTAGCAAAGACTTCCAATGTTCCAGCTTTAGGTGTTTCTAACCAATACCTTAGTATTCTACATTTTGTTGTCTCTGATATTAGAATATAGTTACCATTTTTGCTTAGTGCTACTCCATTTGCAAATGTGAGATTGTTTAGAAGAACATTCACTTGTTCACTTTTTGGTTCATATTTTATTAGCCTCCCTGAGTTGTCACCTGTTAGGATCAAAGACACGTAATTCCTGCATTTTTCACGAGACATATATTATCAAAACTTAGAAATAAATTTGCATCAATTTTTTGAGAGAAAATAAATTTGCATCAATGTAAAGCTTCATATGCAACTTTAAGGCAAAAATCAGATAAGTTAAAGTTAGAGGACTTTAATCTTTTCTTTTCAATGTAAAAATAAAGAAAAAGAGGCCCTTACTATGGAATAAAATGATTCTAATATCAAAATGCCAAAAAAAAAAAGCGTTAATTTGGTTTCAATATGGTCACTTGCTCTTTTGCATGTTATGTGTTGCACTTTTTTATAACGTAGAAAATATTAGACCAAATACCTCCCTGGGTCCTTTAAGTTTCATGTTTGTTTCAGATAGGTCATTTAATTTTCTAAGGTTTCGGATAGGTCCTTTAAGTTTCGAGTTTGTTTCGGATAGGTCCTTTAAGTTTCTAAGGTTTCAGATAGG
>Ga0315913_1003931_pt1 | contig 17913 bp, 8 predicted proteins | sample MpolsnodulesMG_FD_207736 | JGI IMG/M metagenome (GOLD analysis project Ga0315913, IMG submission 207736) | Medicago polymorpha root nodule microbial communities from Los Angeles, California, United States - small nodules | ecosystem: Host-associated > Plants > Roots > Nodule | place: USA... | reverse complement strand
CTCATTTTCTATAAATCCAGAAAAGAAACCCAACGCAGCGTCCGGAAAATAGTTTAGGCGTGCATTTGCTACTGATGTTGTGCACCAATTCTCTTCTTTTGAGATATGGTTTCTTTCTCCATGTAGCATAAACGAAAACTATTGGGTTGCTTGTTCTCTGGACCTGCGTTCTTGAGAATTCCATTATCAATTGAAGGCTGCAGCTCTTTTTCTGCAAGCTTTTGTACCTTTGAATCTGACAATTCCAAAAATGAAGAGATAACCTTACAGCTGCAATCACAATGCCAAGAAAAATAACACATAAGAAATCGGTTTTCTGCATCCTGATTCCGAAGAAGGATAAAATATACGAGCTAATTACCTACCTGTGATCATGCGCCCATAACTCACTTTTCCCTTTTAACGCTTCCTCCCATAGGATGGAAGCATAGTTGGGGCAATCCAAATTTAATTTTCCTCTAATAGTCCGACTTGAAAAGAAATTTTTAAGGACATGCTCCTCTTGTGAATCTTCTGACTTAGGCACTGCTGCAAGAGATGCTAATGCTTTGTGGAGAGAATTAATCTTATCATCCAAAAATGGATGCAGTATGCCACCAGATCATCCTGTTGAAACCTGCATGTGCCAATGTATCGGCTGCTGTTTTAGATTTCTTGTAAATATCGTATCGAAAGAAGAAACCTTATCCAAAACAAGCTCCTTCAGGATTTTATTGAATCTCACGAACAATAACCTGTAATGATAGGCAAGTTATCAGAAATTAGAAGTTATGGGGAATATGATTGATTCCCTTTAACTGATAATGGGAGTTCATTGATTCTTTTAAAATCTGAAACGCAGAATTTTAAACAAGTAGATAAAGAATAGAGTAGCAAGTGGCAACTACATATGGGAAGCAAGCAACTATCGATAGACTTGCCATCAATGACTCCAGGAACAGTGGAGGCATATAGATATGTTAAGCAAGCATGTAAGACTTACTTTAACCCCAAATGTTTTGCAAACACAGCTATTTTCAAATTTATGAATTATTTAAGGATGCTCATTTTGACTTAGTTCCAGAAGGCCAGATCTTTTTTTGTGCCCACTCCATTATGCAAGATTTAGACTTTGATATCAAAAATGAAAAGGATAACCAAACATAAATATCTGAACAACAAAACATAGCTATAGTCAAATCACTAACTATACACCCATATTGATGATAAGCTGTTTTTCCTATGTGCCCTTTCAATCCTTTGTAATCTTCTTTGTTTCTAAAAAGGGAGTGTAAAGTAGAAGAATGAGTTATATATCAGATTCAATCATCAGAAGTACTTCAAATATTTCCACTTTAAAACTCCGTGAGAGGTATTCAATTAATGCAGTTCACAAAGAGATAAGAGAAGTTGGAACAGAAGTTTCATCTTTCCTTCCTATATAAGTTTGCAGAGATTGGTCATGTTCTTTTATATTACACAAAGTACACACAAACATCATCCATCCTTGATTGTCTTTCTCACATCCTAAACAAGCCATATTCAATTTAAACTTCAAGTCAATATGCAGGTCTCAAAAAGGTGAAAAGCTTTCACCTGGTATGCCATTGAAAAATAACTTCAGTAAACCATTTACAGGTGTCAACTATAGCCCAAACCTATGTTACATACCAACTGATCTAACCATGTGGCAAATAAGAGGAGCAACATGACCATGAATACTGGAGATAAAGCCTGCCAGTTGTTACTTTGAGGCTGAAAATGGGGGACATCCAATTAAAAGAAAGTGTAACACTGATATAGTAGACATGCGTTTCAAGCAGAACATTATGATTGTCAAACATCTTCTTTACTAAGTGAACAGCATATGCATTGTATGCTAGATTTAGAAAATGAGGACGAAGCTCTTCGAATACTTCATCTCTTTCAGCTTGTCAACAATGTTTAGCAAAAATCTTTCAAATGCAAACTCAACAAATGCCAAAGATTAAAACTGTGATATATACACTTTAAGGGTGTGAAACTGAAACCGCGATCTGGGCTGCAACACGATATAACCGTTTTTAATGATGTTGACTTGAAATCACTATGCGACCGTAATTCAGGCCACATTGGCTGCATTTGATTGTGATTCTCCACAATATCAAGGATCGTGACACAGCCCAAATCGTTGTCACGACCGCTATTTTAAACCGGTAATAATTTGGAACATTGAAGTGATTAAATATAACTACATGGATTAGTGTCTCAGACACTGAACACATCTTTAATACAAAGTGTCAATGCTAGTTAGATGGTCAGTTAGTTACTACCAGAGAACAAGCATGAGTGTGACCAGAAAAAATTAAACAAGACATCACATATTTACTTACTTAGTCCCACATCGGAAAGAGTAGAAAGTAAAATGAGGAAAGATAGTTATAAATAAAGGAAAGATGGAAGAAGAATGTTTAACCTGTCCTGTCATGGGGTGAAAGGTAACTCGCCAATGACCGTTAAGAGACGGTGAGTTGTGCCAACACCTATTATTTCGAACACTCCTGCTGCGCGAGTAACTGTCCATTCCTTACTTTGGTTTCGGACGACTTCTCGTCAATTTTTGGAAGCCGAGAGGCTCTCATTTATTCAATCTATATTACTCTATTTTTATTTTGCCAAGAGTTTAATTCAATCTAAAGAATTGATTTTCACATGAATTTAGGTTAGTTTTATGTGATACTTTTTTGTTTGATTTCTTTTTCTTGTTGAGTTGTTTATTTGTTTGATTTCTTGTCTTGTTTGAGTTGTTCATTTGATTATGATTGAGAGAATGGTTATTTAATCAACAGATTGAGACGTTTTGTCGTTGTATTAACTTGATAAGTTTATTCATAAACTCATCCGGTTTTAGCGTTGTTTTTGTAAAGAAAAAGTCTGTAACACTTTAATTCTTGCCCCAAAAAAATCTTGAGAAGGTTTACAATACTATGAAAATAATATTGACATTTTTTTTAAAGAATATTTTGAAATTATTTAACAAAACATGAATTAAAAATAAATTTTCAAGCGTCAAAAATATAAAGATTTATATTTAATTTATCTCCTTAAAATATTTTAAACTTTATGAACTAAACATGACTAAAAAAACCTTAACAAAAATCACAATTTCAAATAATACTCGTAAGTCATAAGTCGACTTAAAAAGAGACAAAAAGTGGTCTTGTTACAAATAAATCTTCTTCCACATTTTGGTACACAACTGTAGCTGCACGATGAAAAAAAGTATCCCTTTGATATTGCAGTCAAAAACAAGTAGTACGTTTACAAGCCATACGATATTAGATTTTTGAATAGTTTCACATTTAAGCGATATGATCGTCACATTCTCGCTCTATTTTGAAGGATAAAAATGGAGTACCTATCATTTAAAATTTGTCATGATACATGTGACTATGTTTGAACCTCCAATCACAGACAGAAGCAACAACGATTAAAAATAAACAGAACAGCCAAACACCCAAAGGCTGACTACAAAGATACAATAGGTGGGTGTGTAGGATTCCTTGTTACAGTAATCGTAAAATCAATGCAATTAAAAATGGGCAAAATTTGATCACTACTTCAGGTGATGTCAATGTAATTGTTAAGTTTCAGCTATCTCAATAACATTAGTTTTATGCCTTCTTTCACCAAATCCAGAATAGAAACCCATTACAGGCACCCGAAAAATGATATAGGGGTGCATTGGCTACTATATTGAGCGTCAATTTTCTCCATTTGAGATATAGTTTCTTTCTCCATGCAGCATAAATGAAAATCATTGGCTTGCTTGTTCTTTGGGCTGTGGGTTCTTGAGAACTCCATTATCAATTAAAGGCTGCAACTCTTTTTTTGCAAGCTTCTGTACCTTTGAATCTGTTGATTCCAAAAATGCAGTGATAACCTTACAGCTGCAATCACAAAGTCAAGAAAAAGAAAACATAAGAAACTGTTCCTCTGTACCATGATTCTGTTGGATGATAATATGCGAGCAAATGAGACCTACCTGTGACCATGGGCCCATAATTCACATTTCCCTTTTAAAGCTTCCTTCCATAAGATGGAAGCAAAGTCGGGGCAGTCCAAGATTAGTTTTCTAATGGTCCGATTTGAAAAGAAATTTTCAAGGACGTGCTCCTCTTGTGAATCTTCTGACTTAGGCACTGCTGCAAGAGATGCTATCGCTTTGTGGAGAGAATTAATCTTATCATCCAAAGTTGGATGCAATATGCCCTCAGATCCCCCTGTCGCAACCTGCATGTGCCATTGAATTTATCAAAAAGGCAATGCTACGTAACAAATTGAGCTTGTAAGATTTAAATATCAATGTAATAGCTATTACCTCGTATATGACCTCTTTGCCAAAATTTGACCGTATCAGTTCTCCTACATTCTCAATACATATATCAAGAAGACTCTGTAGAAAATTACAATCAAACATTACTTTCAGTACAATTTCACAATCCAGAAGTTATTGATGTAAATAACCTTTCCCATTAAAAAAAAAATTGAATCAGGTCAGCAACCAGAGGTTAAGGAAAATACAGAGGAATACATCACTATAAAACACAAGTAAAACATGGAAGGATAACTAAATTATTAGAAGGAAAGCTAAAGTAGCCGACCTCTGCAAGTCCACTGTTGATCAATAGCTCCTGCCTTCTGACCAATGGGTCTTTCTTTCCACTCTCAGCTGGGTCAGTATCATCCGCAGAAGTTTTATCTTCATTAACTTCGGGCACTTTCACTTCGCTGTCTTCCATGGAATCATCGTTGCCAATTGAAACCTTGGAAGTTTCTGTCTGAGAGCTTGCTTCTGACTGATCCTGACAGTGATCAAAATGAATGAAGTGATTAATGAGTTGCTAAAGTATAAAAAGACGGAAAAGATGGGAACAAAAGAAACCTTGAGAGACAGAGAAGGTATAGATGAATTCATAGAAGCAAGTTCATCAGGACTAAAATAGCGTGAACAGTTGGGATGTAGTAATTGGAGTAAAGGACGTCTTCCATTCTGAAAATCCAGAAGTTATATTCATCAAAACATCATAAGAACATAAAATAAATAGTCTTTATGCATGGTTTTATTTATGGGATTGAAGAAGCTAGGGCAGGAGGAACAAAGAAATTACTGTCAAATAGATGCTAACTGCATATAAAGGATTTCAAGAATATTCTTATTATTATTTGATGAAAACCTCTGAATCCCTGATACTCCAAAAATGACGAAGAATCGTATCCGACACGTATCCGATACCGATACGCCCCGATACGTCCCGATACGCGTATCAGAGAAGTATCGGGTAATTAAATTTATTTATAAATTAAATAAATTACCGATATGTGTCGGATACGGCTAACTTGTACCCCCGATACGGCTAAATAAACCGATACTTCATTCGATACGTAGGCAAGATGATTTTTTATTTTATTTTTAGCTTTTAATTAACCCACTTCATTTTAAAAGAATAATAATAATTAATCCACTTCATTCGATACGTTGGACTATGATGTTCTTTATGGATAACTAAACTGTCTTTTTTGGGTAGTACTGATGATAATTTTTTGAGATAGTACTAATGATGTCTTCTTATGATAGTACTTAACATGTAATTGTCAATTGTTTGCTCATTTTGAGTAATTTGGATGTTAATTTATCATCAATTTTAGTAATGTTTATATGCTGTGCATTTATATATTTTATTTTAAATTTAATATTTTAAACGTATTCCAGCTGTATCGTATCGGAAATTTTGCAAATTTTTCCGTATCGCCGTATCGGTATCGTGTCAGGTATCGGAGCTTCGTTGATGAAAACTATAGTTTATATTGGCTTCTTTTTTACAATGCTTGTAAATATCATATGTGAAGTATAAAATAAAAGAACCTTGTCCAAAACAAGCTCCTTCAGAATTGATTGAAGCTCGCGAATGATAACCTGAAATGAGAATATTTTAAAAGCTTAATATGAAACAAGTATCATTATAGAGCAACAATTACTATACAATAGAATATCAAAATCAAACTCACCTTTGTTATCAATTTTGTGTCGTCGACAACTGAAAAGATGGAAACCAGCACCTAAGAGTTTAAACGAAAAAAATATTCAAATTTTAAGTTCTAAATGGAAGGTAAGTTATGACGAATTAGACTTTGGGGCAATTTGATTCCCTTTCACTGATAATGGGAGTTTATTCGTTATTTTATAATCTGAAACAAGAAAACTTTAAACAGGTAGATAAAGAATATTGTAGCAAGTAGCAATTAGGAAAGCAAGCAACTACTAAGTCAGTAGACTGAACAGTGGAGGCATAAAAATATAAATATGTTAGGCAAGCATCTAAGCCTCACTTCTTCTTTTTTTGACAAAATGTAAGCCTTACTTTAACCCTAAGGGTATGTTTGGATGAAGGATTTAGGAGAGGAGGGGAGTGCTTGCTTTTCTTTTTTAAATTACGGACACTATATGATGTTTTTTTAAATCAATTAAGTGTGATTGAACTTATGATCATTAATCATGATATTCTTTTAATTGTTCTAGAATATATCAAAATATAGACTTAGCCCTTCAAAGTCCTCCCCTCCAAAAACCCTCTCCGAAATGGACCCTAAGGCTTTCTTTGGGAGTTTAGAGGGGAAGGGAGGGTTTTGGGAAAAAAGGAAGGAGCAAGTGGATGAAATAAAGGACTTCGAGAGGGGAGGGTTTTGGGGTGTTCATTTTTCTTCATATTATAGAATCCTCCTAATTTGGGAAAACTCAAAAATTGTATTGGAGGAGGGATTAGAAGGGTTTATATGAGTTCTTCAAATTCAATCTATGTTGTTACAATATTCTTAAAATTAAAAATATATTAATCATAAGCATTAATTTATCATTCTCTCAAAAAATACTCTTCTAAAAAAATGTGAAAGATCTCCATTTTTCCCTAAAATTCCCCTCCCCTCCAAACTCCCAAACAAAGACTAAGTTTTTTGTAAACGGAAATATTTCACCACTATTTTCCCATTTTGACCTAGTTCCAGAAGGCCACACTGTTTTTAACTATATGTGTGCCTATTAAGCAAGATTAAGACTTTGATACCAAAAATTAAAAGTAGGTAGCTGTGCAACGAAACATAGCTAGAGTAAAATCACTAACCATACACCCATATTGATGATAAGCTGTTTTTCCTATATGCCCTTTCAATCCTTTGATAATCTTCTTTCTTTCCTAAATAGGGAATGTGAAGTAGAATGAATTATGTGTCAGATTCGATCATCGTGAATACTTCACACGTTTCAATGTAAAATAATAGCTGCAAAACAAACCTTGGCATTCCCATATTTAACACAAAGAATTCCAATTTTGGCTCCATCCTTTGTACCAATCATTCTGATTAGTAGTGGACTTGATAACTGTTGGATTATCTCTGCAACAGAGGTCTTTGAAAAAACTCAATTTAGATAGCTAAAAGCTATTGCCATAACCAAATTCCTTAGCTGTAACAAAAACCACAACGAATTGTTGCGTGAAAGAAAAAAGGGTACCTTATCAGCAATGCTAAAGTATTCCAACAAGACTCTGTGTAGAATAGAGTGGTCAACTATCCCTTTCTCTAAAATTGGCTGAATCACTTTTGACATATGACGTGAAACTGAGCCTTTTTGTAGACCCAACTTGGACATTACATCTAGTAATCTGACATGTAATTGAAAACTAAGTGAAAATACTCCAGAAAGAGGAAAATAAAATAAAGCATCATATTAAAATTCCATCAGATCGTGATCAGTAAAATTAAGAGATTCAGTAAGACCAGTTCATGAAGAGTAGCAATTATTGCTAACAAAACTCGGAGACTGCTAAATGCATTGCCAGCTTAATTACATAAAATTATCAATCAAACTGATGTCAGGTAATTATTTGTCCAAAAGTATATAAACAAAAATCAAAATATTCAACTTGTCATGTTTTCTAAGCAACATTAACTATTATTAATTTTAATTATCAGAGACTGTTGAAACCAGTAGTATGACGGCATATTCTTCAGTGTACTCACATAAATTAATATATAACGACATAAGAAACCTCTAGTCAAGCAAAAGCTAATTAAGTGCCTATTGGATAACTTGCAATCTTTGCTTCTGCGTTCTATGCAGGTCTCAGTGAATTTTTTTTTTAAAAAGTAGGAACAGAAGTTCATCATTATCAACAAGAAAAACGGTAAATTCTAAATTCCACTCATGATTGTTATATTATTTCTAAAATGTGGCACCTAACAATGTCCCAAATGCTTTAATATAATTCCTGACAGCGGAATCTTTACCTGGTTTCCTTCGTTGGGACTAGGTCCTTAAACAACTGAAGCTCTGTGGAATATAATTCCAAAAGTAGCTCTTGCTTTTGTGCAGCAGTGGCTAAGTCATATGCATGCTCAACAACTGCATAACATGTGTATACACAAAACTTAATTTAAGGAAGCTGATGTTGGCTAAATACTGAAATATTTGAATTGTTGACAACAACGATTAGTTTTGATGCATGAAAAACAGCAGAAGTGCGATAAGAAAACAAAAAAAAAAATGGAATCCCTCTCCCTCTCTTCCTTGCTAGTCTTTCTCGCACCCTAAACAAGCCACGGCTTTGAAAAAAATAAAAAGGGCAGCCCCGTGCACTAAAGCACCCACATGCAGAGGGTCTGGGAAGGGGTCCCGCCAGTTTGGTGTATTGTACGCAGCCTTACCCTGTTTTTACACAATAGGCTGTTTCCAAGACTTGAATTTGTGACCTTTCAGTCACGTGACAACAACTTTTACCGTTGCGCCAAGTCTAAAGCTCCCCGCCTATGCAGGGTATGGGAAGGGGTCCCACCATTTTGGTATTGTACGCAGCCTCGCCCTGTTTTTTACACAAGAGGTTGTTTCCAGGACTTGAAACTGTGACCTTTCAGTCACGTGACAACAACTTTTACCGTTGCGCCAAGGCTCCCCCTTAAACAAGCTAGCTTTAAATTAAACTTCATTTCAATGTGCAGCTATAAAGGTCCACAAACAGGTGAAAAGCTTTGATCTGGTAAAAACTCTGAAAAATAACTGAAGCAAACCATGAACAGCTGCCAAATATGCCCAAACCTATGTTACATACCAACTGATCCAACCATGTGGCGAAGAAGAGGAGCAACATGACCACGAAGAGTGGAGATAAAGCCTGCCAGTTGTTTCTTTGAGGCTGAAAATGGGTGATATCCAATTAGAATAAAGTGCGACACTGATAACACAAACACACACGATATCATAAACACGCGCGAATATTTCAAGAAGACCATTACCATTGTCAAGCATCTTCTTTACTAAGTGAACAGCATATGCACTGTAGGCTAGATTTAGAAAATGTGGACGAAGCTCTTCAAATACTTGATCTCTTTCAGCTTGTGAACAATGTTTGACACAAGTCTTTCAATTCAAAGACAACAAATGCCAAAGATTAAAACTGTGATATATACACTTAAAGGGTGTGAGGCTGAAATAAAGTTGATGAAATATACCTGAAGAACACGAGAAGTAATGTGAGACCCTGCAATCTCATGAATCTTTCCCTTCATTTTTCTTAGAGCTTCGGTCACCAGCCTAACGTTATGATAAAGTTCAAAGTACAAATAAAAAATTAGGACAATAAAGACTAAAAATAAAATGAAATATATTTCCTTCATATCTTTTATGCAGAGTAACATACTTGGATCTGTCTTCTTTAGCAATCTCGTGACGTCTCATCTTTTCCCATAGACGTGCAAGCTCCTAATTGCAATTTGATATTCAATTAAAAAATATAATAATTAATAAAATAACACCTTGTGAATTTCAATCATCTGTTTCAATTGGCTTATTTAAGCTTATCTACTAGCATAAGCTTTGAGAGACTGTTTGGGATAACTTATGAAAAGAGCTTATGACATTGTTCATAAGCTATTTTTAGCTTGTTATTATAAATGTTCCAAGTTCATAAGCTGTTTTCAGCTATTATTATAAATGCTCCGAGATAGCTTGAACGGAAACAATTTAGGGCCTGTTTGAATTGACTTATTTGAGTTTATCTACTAACATAAGTTTGTGAGACTGTTTAGGAGAACTTATGAAAACAGCTTAAGATAATTTTCACAAGCTTTTTTCCGCTTATTTTCGTAAGTTCTCCGATATAGCTTATAAAAATAAAAATAAAAATAAAAAATAAAAAAAAGATTAACTTTATTTGATCTTTTTCCATAAAAATAGCTTATGTAAGCTTATGCATAAGAGCTTAACATGATAAGTGCTAGTGCTATAAGCTGCAAAATAAGCTGTTCATCGGAACAGGCCCTTAACTTTATTGTGTCATTTGCTATAGAAACAGCTTAAACATAAATAAGGGCTTGGGCTATAAGCTGCAAATAAACTCTTCATCCAAACAGGAAAGATGTAAAGGCTTGACTTCAATTAATTAAATTAAAATTAAATAAAGGGATAATTAAACGAGGTGACTAACTTGTTCAAGAGTGTAATGGCGTCTTCTCTTCTGTTTTCTAGCATCAGTGAGTTCCTGAAACGAAAGAATCATAAAATCATAATCCGAATTAATCGATTCAGAAAAAAGTGATTTGGAATCGCAAAATTGCATAAATGAGTAACCTTAGCATGGTGACGACGCTCACGGGCGTTAAGGGGAGTTTTGTTCTTGTCTTTATCATCGGAGTGAGATTTTGGCTTCTTTGAGGGAACGAACTTGGTAGTCGATTTCTTCGGATTAGAAGGAGTTTTAGTGTCGATTCGCTTTCTCTTTTTGATGTCTACCTCTTGTTGCTTCTTCGCCGCCATTGCTGTGTTCAAAGGAGAAAGAGGAGGTAACACTCGCAAAGCTGAAAACCTGAAGTGTTACTAGGGTTTATGCAAATTATACTTCGATTTTCCCCAAATAATAAAAAACTCTCAATAAAATATCCTAAAAAAAAAAAAATAACAATTTGTTCCTGCAACTCTTTTTAGACAATTGATTTTCTCACTTCAATGCTTCCTAAAAACATAAGTAAAACATTAAAATACCTTCAACGATAGTTAATTACATGGCTTATAACTAAAAAACACGTCGGCAGTTAACTGCCGCTGGATTTGGTCATTTACCTGTGTTACTAAGACACAATGAATGTCATAAACGCAATCTTCCTCTTTTTATCCTTAAATTTAGCCTCTATAAAAAGTTTATTTGTATCCCGTGAACATAACTCAATTGGTAGGGACATGCATTATTATATGTAGGGGTTGGGATTCGAACTCGAGACACCCCACTTATTCACCCTGAAAAAGGTGAATTCTAGCCACTAGACTACTTTACAAAAAAATATTTATTTGTGTTTTTTTTACCAAAGAAATAACTTTTCTACGATGTAAAAAAATCAATTGTTGTCCCCATGAGTTTAGCTCAATTGGCATGGACATTGCATAATTTATGTAGGGGTCGGGGTTCGAACTCCGGACACCCCACTTCTCCACATTTAATTGTTGAACTCTGGCAACTAGGCTATTGGACAAAAAAAATAATTGTTCGTATCATTCAAAACAAGTGTGAGTTGCAATATTCAAGAATTAATTGAACTCTCGTAAAAATAAAACAATTAATTGAACTAACGATGTTAAGAGGGCATTTTTGTCTAAATTTAAATCTAAAATATAGTAATTGTGTAATTCAGACGATATTTGTCACTTTGTCTATGTATTAAAAAAAATATACAGGTATAATTTTTCCAATCAATAGTGTGTGTCTATATATATAGAGAGAGAGAGTGAGAGAGCAAGGTTCACGTATCATTTACTTTCATGTTTATTCTCAATATTTTTATTATTTTTTATTTTTCAAAATCAATATATTTTTGCATAAATATCTCAACAAACTTTTGATCTTATCCATTGAATATTTTATTTAATTTTGTATTGAATTCCTAATATTTTATATAGCGTAAATATCTCAACAAACTATATATAATACTTCCAATCGTATCCATTAAATATTTCACTTCATTTGTTAAATAATTTTTGATTTAGGGCCCGTTTGGATTAGCTTATTTTAGAGCTTATATAAAACAGCTTATGCAAATAGATAAGTTTTTATGTACTATTTATAAGTTTTTAAGGTAGTTTATGAAAAACCTGTTTATGAAGATACAATTTTCGTTAGTGAGAGTTTATAAATTAAAATAAAAACTTATTTATTTACATAAGCTATTTTTTTAAGCTCAAAATAAGGTCAAACCAAACAGGGACTTAATGAATTAATAGCTACTTTAATTTCAGCATTATTTGTTTTATTAAATGTAGTTTTTTATTTGTTTTTGAATTTACAGATTTCTTTAAAAAAAATTGATGGAAAATTTGTAATTTGTTTATAACAGATTTTTTTTCTTCGAAATTTCATCATATCCACTAAAAAATTCATATTACCAAAAACTATTTATGAAAGTTAATGACCAGTATGATTTTTGAATGTCAAACATGCTCTGTGCATTTTTTTAATGTTAATTAATAGTAAAAAAAATCTAAATTATTAAATGTCAATTATTTTTATTCAAATTTGTTACAAACAGAGTCTATGGGGTTGTTCGTTGTGACTTTTAAAAAAGATCACTTTATAGAACATTATTTCTCTTTGTTATTGTTTTTTTTTTTAAATTAGGATCTAAAAAAAAATCTAAAAACAATTTCAAATTAAAAGATATCAAGATTATGTTTTTTATGGGAGGGGGAGAACATAAGTATCAAAAGATGAAAGTAATTTTTTAACAAAAAAATTGATTTTATATAGTTGTATCAAATTATATTAAATTGTTTTTTCAAAGAAGTGATTGTGTCTCTAAAAAATAATCTCTATGTTATAGAATGTCAAAATCATTTTTCTAATCTATAAAAAATGAGTCATATATTTAATTTACATTTACTAAAAATAATTTTATGATGTTCATATATTTTTATCTCGCAATGGGTCTATTCGATGCAATAGAACTACATCCCTGTGAATTTTTATTTTGTAGGTATTCCAATAAAAAAAAATGACAATTGTTTATGCACATTTTCACTCCCATATTAACATTTATGTTTTATTTTTAGAAAACTGATTTTTCTATCTGGCACAAACATCTCAACAAATAATCCATATCTACTTTAATATTAATTTTATGGTACAAATTTTTATTTTTATTTTGAAGAATAGTCCAGATATTTTAATTGTTTGTTTTTATACTTTCTAATTTATATTGTCAACCTCCTATTTTGTTCCTTCTCTCTCTCCCCCCACACACACACACATATATATATATATATATACAATCCTTTATAATTTTTCCATGAAAACTAATCACTTATATTATTCTCACACTTTTTTACGGGTTTTATTCATGTTGTGATATATTTTATTATTTCTTTCATATAAAAGTTATTATTCTTTTATCTTGCATTCTTTTTCCTAACACTCTTCAACCATTTTATTTATTGGAGAATTTTTCATGCTTTATAATATTTATCTTTTTCTTCAAAAAAAAATACTTATCTTTGACAATTCTCCTCCGAGTATAATTTTTATAATATCTATGTCATTTTTGATTTTTTGTATGAGTATTTATTTTTTCTATTGAGAATAAAGAGTGAAAGATACTCATTTATTTTTTAGTATATTTTGATTTTATTTTACTATGTTTTGTGGCATATAAGAAAAAAAATTGATGTTGAACATTTTCATTTCTCGAGCAACAATAGAATATGTTAAATTTATCAATGTTCTTTCATTTGTTCTTCTTGGATATTTATTTTCTTATATATTAAAAAAAATTGTTGCAGCTATTTTGAATGTCAAATAAGTATTTATCAATTTTGAATCAATTATATATCGTAAGGTTTGTATTTTTCTTAGGACTTTATCATTACCTTTTTTTCTTTTTATACTTTAAGATTATTTCTTTTTAATGAAGTGTTACTTTACTATGATCAGTGATGATAATGAGTGTTCTCAGGTATACATTCTCGCATTCATATGAATCTCCGCTAAACGAGTATTAGTGAATATTAAAGTATTTATAAATATTGGCAAATATCAACATGTAAAATTATTCTGTATACAAAAATTACATTATTAAAATAATTGAAATTATGTAAAGTGTATTCCTTAAATTTCATTATTAATAATGGCGGCACTAATGATCATTTTACAAATGTTCCAAGTGAGATTTGGACAATGTATCTTGCAGTTGCGGAGTCAAAATTTTACCCCTGAGCAGACACCTCTTAGACTTATTTCTTTTATTTTGATAACACAAAAATAGTATACCACACACTTTCACTCTGATAACAAATTACTAATCAAACAAAAATCATTAATTAGGAAATTCATTGTATTTAATTTCATGACGAGAATATTTTTATTTAAGTAGTACAACAACCGTATAATTTTGCTAATTTAATAACGGGTATGGATTCCTATGTGTTTGGGCATTTAAAAAATGTTTATTTTATTTTATTTTATTTTATATGTGTTAATAATTTTACTAAATCCAGTTAATTTCATCCGCTTATGCATCTATTAATTTACATGTACTTAAAATATGGTTTTTATTCTATTTGTGTGTACCTATTTAGATATTCGTCCGGTACTCATCCGTGGTCAATTTTATTTACGAATATCATGTATACCAAATTTTTCTCATTCTTAATTATAGGTCTAACTCGGGCAACGCCGGGTAAATACGCTAGTTAATTAAAGTGTTTAACATTTCTTGGGATGATTCTTTATATTAATTTAAAATAATAAATGGTTTTATCAACAAAAAAAATACAATTAAACCAATGAATGAATATAAGATAAATAAACAATGTAGGTAAGATAACTATACTTATAGAGTTTGGTTGGTACTTGATATATATCTTCATCAAATCATCCAACGTCATATCATATTTTTATATTAATTTATTTTAAAACAAATTTTACATATATTTTGTGAACAAAGAACTGTGATATTCTCCCACTTGTCGTGTACATGACACTCACTTGAAACTCAATTATTATATGCATATGAGCGTCACTTGGCAATTCCAATACTTTGTTACACTTATACTTGTCGATATCTGGATGAGAAACACAAAGTGTTCACTTTATGTGTTCATATTGCATGCTATATTTGGATATATTCTTTTGAATATGAATCTTGTTCAAACAAAGGAAGAATCTTGTTCCCAGTGGCAAAGTTGTATTTCTTATAGTTATAACTATATTTATTTGTATGTGTAAAAAAAAAACTATATTTATTTGTAGCTTTCTTTCATTTAGTCGTTGATTTTGATTTTGAAGAGAGTTTGAAGGCAAATTGAGACAAGGTTTCCTTTAAATCATTTTTGTCAAATTTTGATTTTGGTGTGGTCTTTTTATGGATTTATAAGAGACTTCAAATGATGATCTAGATGATGTTTTTAATATAGTGGGAGACTCATTTTTAGACAATGCTTGTTGTAGACAACCGGTTTAGGAAATGGTTGTTTTTTAAGGAGAGGAGGATCATTGAGTTATTATAAATTTTGGCTGTGATGAAGTTTTTGAAACAGGGTGAGAATGTGAAGGACTTGTTTTTTAATCATCATCAGATATAGTGTAGATTAGGCACGACAATTGGCGGGGTGGGGACGAGTTTTACCTTCCCGGTCCTCATACCTTACTATCATATATTTACCCATTACCCTACCCATACTCATCAGGGATGAGAAATTGAATCACATCTCTGTCCCCAACGGGTTCGGGTATCCCCGGCCCATCCCCATCCCCGCACTGGATAATTATTTTTAATAAAAATCGAAGTATTTTTCAGCCCAAAGCGCAATGTTGTAATGCATTATCCAACAAAGAGATGACGATGATTGATGACTATGGTAATTGAGAATAGAGAGGCCGAGAGTGTGAGATATGGAAGGAGGAAAGAGAGAACTATGATAAATGAGTGTCAACTGAAAACTGAGACACTTACTGTGTGAGTGAAATGATTTAGAGTTTGGGTTTCTATTTATGTAAAAGGGGTAGTAAATTGATTTTCTACATTTGGGACGGGTTTGGGTATGGGTTCGGGGTGGGTACATGTATCCCCGTTACCCGTCCCGTACTCGAGTTTTGAAATCGGGGAAAACCTAAACTCATACACAAACTCAGTCAAAGCGGAGGAAACCCGTCAAATTAAGTTTGGTTCGGATGGATGCCCACATGTATAGGTTTTGTTGTCATACCTAGTGTAGATTATTTCATCAACAGTCTTTCCCTTTGTGCTATTATCGGTGCCGGCTTAAGCTCGAGTTGAGTTGATTTTCTCATTTCAATTGGGGAGAATGGTTTACATTACAAATCTTTTTTTCAGAAACAGTGGAGTTGAAAATACATTTTTAGGTGTGTTGCTATATGTTATCAATCCTCCATCCTTCTCAAATGAGACAATACATTCTTTTATCTCTAGTCATATGTCTTAAGCATCCATCGTTCGTGTATAGTATAGTAGTTTTTTCTTGACTCGTAGATGACAGTACTTCATTTCAATTTAATACAGTTTTATGCATCCATAGTGATATAAGTCCTTGATGGTTAATGTTTCTTTTCTCGTAAGATATTTTTTTAAGATAGCAATTCGGTTCTATATGTCCAAATTTGGTGATATGATCTAGGATGAGAATGTTGTTTTCTTTTTTATTTTAATTTTTTCTTAGCAAAAAAAAAATCAAAAAATTCATATTTATTACGATATACATGGTGTTTGTATTTGTGACTTTTTATTCTTTCACGAGGAATCAAAAAGTTTTTATAAAACCAATAATGGATTGGTCCAAATGGTAGGGAATTTGAGTCCCTTAAACATGTGGTTAGTGATTCGATTTCAGACTCATGTATATGAAAAAAATTCAATAGAGAGGGAAGAACTCACTTTGTATACTCACCGGTTCTCCGATAGAGATCAATCATTGTTGAGTGGTGGTGAAACTTCATACTCATGGTAACCAAAAAACTATTGTATTAAACTTTATAAATTTTGAACCAAAGAACTTTATACAAACACAGGCTTTTCTCCCACCAAATTTTGAATCACCTCTTACATAAGAGCATTGTACTGCAAAACAATGTTAGTACGAAATAAATATTTGTAATAGTTAACACATGGCTAGAAATGTGCCCTGGTTCATTGATCAGGTTATTTGGTCTTTGTAGTAGTAACTTTGTTTGAAGACAAGTTGTTATACTCACGTTTTGATCATCCCTTTGTCTATTGTTAGCTTTCTCATCCATTTGATTTCTCAACATGAATAGTTTCCATTCTTTCGTCAACTTTTGAAGATGATTCCTCCACAATCAACACCTCTTGTACTTTATTATCTTCCTTGTTACCATCAATCACCGTCACATACATTTTCTTTGGCTCATTTTCAATTTTTCTTCGGACAATTGGCTCCTTTCCTTGAATTTCCTTTTCACACGTATTCACATTCTTGTAAATTTTCAAGCAGCGATCAAATTTCTTACATTGAGTACAAAAATTAGGGATGTTCTCATTAGCACACAAAGATCGATTCATGTCTGTATCCATACGAACCCTAACAAATTGACCAAAAGTACGATTAACACACGAGTTTTAATGTTACATTATCGGTACAAGTAGGAGTACCTACGTTACTCGCCACTGCAAACAAGATTTTTGGCCTCCAATGCTCCTGTGAGAGTCTGTAGAACCTAACCCATACCTGAGCTTTTGTGTGTTTCTGCATCCTATGGTTGGAATCTTTCGTCCAAGCAAAAAGCTTTAATAATCCAAGGTTTAGATTCCATGCTCCAATCGATATACAGTCATGACATCTTCCATGCTTCAACAATCAGTTTCCTAGTGAAGTCACTCCCCATCTTCCCA
>Ga0315913_1003930_pt1 | contig 17917 bp, 10 predicted proteins | sample MpolsnodulesMG_FD_207736 | JGI IMG/M metagenome (GOLD analysis project Ga0315913, IMG submission 207736) | Medicago polymorpha root nodule microbial communities from Los Angeles, California, United States - small nodules | ecosystem: Host-associated > Plants > Roots > Nodule | place: USA... | reverse complement strand
CTTGAATATCATAATTTGTCTGTATAGATAAAAAAAATTCCAGAATTTAAGTTAAAATTTCAATCTTATCTTATGCAGGCAGTGAAAACTTGGGAGATTTTTGTTTCTTGTTCTTTTCCAGCCAGAAGATTGTGAATGAAATTGGAATTTCACTTTGAGATCTTTTATGCTATATTTGTTGTAGAAAATCAGTCTTTGTACTGCCATTAGTTACTAAACTGAAGAATGTCTAGTGAATCAGCTCCCAAACCTCGATTTGTATTATGTCCTAAATGCAGGCTGCTGCTTCAAGAGCCTCAAAATTTTGACGTGTACAAGTGCGGTGGATGCGGCACAACCCTTCAAGGTTAGAAATCTCATTATTGTTTATGATTTTAACAAACCACTGTTGTTCCGCAATATTTGATTTAGTACAAAGTGTTGTCACGTCGTGGCTAAAGAAACACTTACCACTGTAACATAGTGGAATTTGAACTATCTACTATATTATACAACCTGCGTCAAAGTTTCGTTCTCCTTGGAAACATGATGTTGGAAAAAATCTCAATTGTGAAGTTTATAGCTGTTGTGCATGTTGAGCTCTGAGAATGTCGTGCTTGATTAGACCATAAACTTCAATATTTGTGTTATATATTATTGTGGTTGATGCTCCATTTTATTGCCTATTTGTGTATGTATTAACTTCTATGAAATATTGTTTTACAAATGAGGATACTGATTCTATACATTGTGCTACATGCAGCTAAGAAACGAAAAAGCAGAGCTGCAAATTCAGAATCCAGTTCAACTGAGATTGATGCAGCTGCTCCTAGAAATGCATCAGATCTTGTTTCTGGTGGTAAACATTACAGCAACGAAGAGAAGCTAGTTAGTCCTCAAAAGAATGTTTCAAGAGGAAAAACAACTAATTCTTTGTCTATAGACTCCTCTTCAGAGGGGAGTGAAGGAAGGAATCAAATTGAAAACAGTGAATGCAATGGGGAGCAGCCGGTTACTACTCAGGAGAATGGTTCGAGAGAAAAAGCTGCTTTTTCTTCCTCGGGAGAATGTTCTTCAGAGGAAAATATTGAAAGGGGTCAAATTGAAAATGGTGAATGCAATGAAGAGAAAACAGTTACTTCTCAGGAGAATATTTTGAGGGAAAAAATAACTAGTTCTTCCTCCGGAGAATGTTCGTTGGATGGAAATTGTGAAAGGGGTCAAATTGAAAAGGGTGGATGCAATGAAGAGCAACCAGTTATTTCTCAGGAGAATGATTTGAGGGAAGAAGCAACTAGTTCTTCAGAAGAATGTTCATTGGATGGAAGTAGTGGAAGGGTTCAAATTGAAAATGGTAAATGTGACGAAGAGAAGCTTGTACTGTTTAATTTATCGGATGAAGAACCAGAAGATGAGGTGGATATCTATAAGTTATCAGATGTCAGAAGGCATACAGTGTCCAACAGAGGTTACTCAAATGAGCTCCCACTGGCCTCAGCAGAAGTGATGGCAGAAAATTCAGTTGAAAAAGCAAATGAGACTAATTTGAAACTAGAAGAACACGAAGAAGAGCAAAACATGCCATTAGAAAGAACTGGAAATCAGTTAATTAGTGCACTGGACAGAGAAGATGCTAGTGATGAGAATTCAGCTCTAGTAGGGGTGAAGTCTGAAGTAGACATCGGAGAAAGTGATTTAGAAGTAGAAAGAGAGATAAATAATCGAAACTTGTCACAAGAAGGAGCAGACCAGAAGATGACTTCTGGATCGAGATCAGACGGACAATGTGTCGATAATGACAAATTGGTTCTAGTAGGTGACAGATCAGAAACAGTTGTTAATGGACCCGATAATGCAGATTCAAAAGAATTAAATGGTGAAAACTTGTCATTACAAAGAATAGAAAGGTTGAGTACTGAGAACTTTGTGTCTGAAAAAGGAAACATTTCATATGTTTCTCGTCGTGAACTTAAAGAAGGTACATCTAATAATCATGCATATTCTCCCAAAAATATTCGCCATAGCTTTGACGATTTAAGGTCAGCGGGTACATTTGACAGTGCAGAAGTAAATAATCTGAGTTTGGAGATTAATGGTGTGCTCAGAGAATTGTCTAAATCTCCAACAGCTAGAAGTTCTCATGCTTATGATGGCAGTGTCTCTTCTAACGATGGAATGGATGAGCGGTTCCTCGGTCAAAATTTATATTGTTTTGAGGGAGGCTCAAGAAAGGGAAAAGGTGTTGTTAAAAGTAGCATGTTATATGAAGATGTTGAAATGCAAAGTCAGTCGAGTTTTCCCAATAGAATGTATCAAAATGATGTTCTGGAGACTAAAAGAGGTGATCATGCAAATCGGGTGCGAACAAAAACTGACGAGTTTCCGTTTCCATACAAAATGCCTCTCCATGGAAGTAGTCCCCAATCTGGCTATGAAAGTGGAAGTCCATCAAATCAAATATACAATGAACTCTACCTCAGTTCAAGCTATGTTTCACCTGACTCCATCGAGGACCCTGACCAGGAGAAGATGAAACTGTTGAGAATGGTTTATAAATTGCAGGATCAGCTCAACAGAACCAACCATGCAAACAAGGAAACAAACGAAAGACTCTCTGTGGGAAACCATATTTCTTCATACCAAAGCCATGATTCACACGAAGGGAGATTTTATCATGGTTTGGATTACCCTAGGGGGGATGCAAATGAAAGCTATAGTCATGCAAACAAGGAAACAAACGAAAGACTCTCTGCGGGAAACCATATTTCTTCATACCAAAGCTATGATTCACACGAAGGGAGATTTTATCATGGTTTGGATTACCCTAGGGGGGATGCAAATGCAAGCTATAGTCATGGCATCAACATACACCAAAGGCGGCATAACTTTTCGCATGTACCTTATTCAACCGAGCCAACAAGCAATGCACACCATATTGATCATCCTTATTTCAATTGTTGTCCTCAAGAGGGGCAACACTTGGGAGAGTTTCCTCCGTGTTTTCCTTACCAGCGTGAAGATTTGCATCGGCCTCATCCAGTTCATAGTCGTTGCTTATCTCAGCATTCTTATCCTTCAAGTCCGCAATGGTTAATAAACTCAAAACATGTTCACGGCCGTGAAACAAAATCCTGTGATCAGAGATACAGAGCTACCGAGATGAACTATACTAGAACTAGGGACAAGCCGAGTTTGACTAAGCGACATTACCGGCCAGTAGCAGGTGCAGCACCGTTTGTCACTTGTCATAAATGCTTAAATCTGCTGCAACTTCCCGCAGATTTTCTCCTTTTCAAAAGATTATGTCATAAGCTCAAATGTGGTGCATGTCAAGAGGTACTTAAATTTTCTCTCCAGAACAAAAGTCATGTAGTTTCTTATACTCCAAATGCTGTTGGACCACCATCAAGTGACCTTGATGTACAAAACAAGCTGATAAATGGCATCAATACTCAGTCTGAACCTCATGTTGCGGATCGCGTGTCATATTCCGATGATTATGGTCATTCCATCAGTAAAAGCTATTCCTCAGAAGGAGATCCTGTTTCTGTTGCACCGTTTCCCCACTCACATGCGAGTGCACGCGAGAATCCAAGTGTCTCTCCCGGTACTGTTGATGCTATAACAGAGAAGGAGAAAACTGCTTCAAGAGGACCTAGCACGAGTAAGGCTCCATCCAATATGTCATCAGAAAGAGAGGCACCACAATCACTGCCAAAACCTTCATCACTTCATCAACTGATGGGTTATTCCTCTCCAAGTCAAGTGCTAAGAGGTGCTCCAGTCGATGAAGGAAAAGAGGTCATGAAATATATTTTTGGGGAAGCGGGACATTATTATTAATCAAGGTTGAACTGATACATTTTCTAACTGTCTCTGAGAGTATTTAAATTTAAACTGTCTCTTGAATTTATAAAGTCAAACTCTCATGACGGGGTTGATACCTCCTGGACTTCCAACAGAGCTGAAAATCGGGTTGAAGCTGGGAATGTCAAGAAAGGAATTCTTTTCCAAATTTGAGATATAGTGATGAAGCATCTAGACCATGGCTTATTTCATTTATTTATTTATTTTATGTAATTATATGCTGTTTTGAACAAGGGCAATAATTGCTTTTCATTATTAAATTTCTTATTCAGTTTGGAAACAGATGCAGAAAATATAATATTTGTATAAATATATGATTCTGGTGTATATGAAACTAACTATTTGCATATATTTTATTTTATTTTTTGTTGTACTATTCGTTTGTATATTAACCCGTATGTCTGTTTAAAATTTATTGTATTCTGGAACTTCTTGCTTCATAAGAAAGTTTTCTAATACCAAATTTCTATAATATTTTATTAACCGATTTATTGCAGTAAAGCATTTTAACTTGCAATTGAAGATGTTACAGTTAAGGTAACAAGAATCAAGTTCATATTAACTTTCCATATTTAATTTTAACATAGTATCGATGAAAATAGCTTTACACGGTCAACAAATCATAATCAATCACATGTGATTTTAGAGGTAGTTAAATCAAAGTTTATCATTTTTAATGATGTGATGATTACGATTAATTGACATATAAACAATCTTTACACTGATACTATTATAATTCAAATTTCAATCTGAAACATTTTGAATCTTTTAACGTTGAATGTACAACATCTACCAGACATAACTTTTTGCTTTTTAAAATAGTCACCAAGAAATCCCGATTTGTAGGCAGGGGAAGAGCAAAGGATGATCCATGTTGAATTCTTTACTGATAACATGCAAGCAAATGTTCCACTAAGGGCCTGTTTGGATCGACACATTTGAGCTTATCTACTGACATAAGTTGTGTTTGTGAGAACTTATGAAAACAATTTATGACATTGTTCAAAAACTATTTTTATCGTATTTTCATTAGTTCTCCAAGATAGCTTATGAAAACAGCTTATAGCCTATACGAAAACAGCTTATACGAAAACAACTTTATTCTTATCTTTTTCGATATAAATAGCTTATACATAAGCACTTATTATTATAAGTGCTTAGGCTATAAGCTGCAAATAAGTTGTTTATCCAAACAGGGCCTAAATGAGTCAGACTTACAGGACAACAATGGCTTATTTCATTTCATTTATATATTTATATATACAGAAGTAACAATACAGATATAATATTTTGAGCCTAAATGCAGTACAATCTTTACACTTTGTATACTGACTTATTAAAAACTCTTATGTATAGTTGCTTCTTCTATTGGAAGCAATGGAAATCCTCTGATCCTGAAGCATGTTCAAATTGGGAGCCAACAACCGTGTGTACCGGTCAAAATACAAGAGCTGCTTCAGAAGAAGCGCAAATTCTCGAGGAAACTTCAATCCATAAGATTCACTAACCTGAACCTGTGGAATATATAGATGACATAAATACTATATAATAATACTATTTATTTTTATAGAATTTTAGCTTAAAAATTCAAATATCCACAAGTCACATATGCTGTATGAAATGTTGTTGCAGACATGCAAACTTGTATATTAATGAATTGACAGCTGTTTTAAAGCATTATCTTCATTTATCAAAAGAGTAAGGAAACAAAAATCACTGCTGCTTAATAAGTAGCAAAACTTAATAAAAACTACCTTAACAGTTCAGTTAGCACAATCTAAAATAGCTTACCACATCAAGAAATAGGGCATTCATCTGCCTCTCATCAACAACTACATTAGCAGATATAGCAGCTGGATTTCTGGCTGTTCCACTTCTAGTTGCTACAACTATTTCAGTGTCCAACTCCTGCACTTGAATAGCAGGCAAAAATTCACAATGTAAGCAATAACTCCTAATCGGTATGGTTCAATTTATATGAATTTTTTTGAAATTCAATCACTCAATGATGGAAATATTTATCTACAACACATGGAAACATTCTTTGCTTAATAAATAACGGAAACAAACTTTTTGAGTCAGGTCGAGAACATGAACCAATTAGGATGCCCTGTTCCTACTTATCTAACCTAGGTCCAGTTCTATCAGTCATTAAGCAGTTCAAAATGTATACATTGCATTCTGCATGAATGATCTGGATTAAGAGAGCTTGTATGTGTCTATACATGTCTAGACAAGTAGATATATCATACACACATTTCCGAGTAGAGCAACTAAATGTACAAAACAGAAAAATACTCCCAACAATTAGCAAGACACTTAAAGTTGACCTATGTAGTCACTGTCACACGTATAGCTGACAAGTGAGCTTATGTGTGTTATGGTAAACTTGCCTTCATTGATGAGAACACTTTCTCCAAATCTCTGGCAAAGGCCTTTGCATTAACATCGTTGTTTGTAGCACCCATTTGAATTAAGGAAGATGCCATTGAGTCATAATCTTCGATGGCAATTGATCCTAAGAAGACTTCCATAGCAGCCCATGTTTTGGGAGATATACGACCAACAATTCCTGTAGATTGAATTTTGTTTTATGATATATATAGATTAAAATTCATAATACATAATATCTCATACATGTATCTATCTGTAGTTCTGTACAGTACATACAACAGAGTACTTTAAAATTTGTAGTTGTTTAGAAAGCAAAAGGCATAGTTTGTATAAAAGAACAAAGCAGAACAGTGATTAAAGGTTGCAAGATGATTTCATGGAATAAACATAGCAAAACAATATGCTGATAAATGGAAAGAAGTAAAAAGAGCATATATAAAATGTACAACAATTTTGAAACCTTGGAAAGTTAACAGATGACAAAAGTCCTGCAAAACATTACAGCTTAAGTATAACGAACTGTAAACCATGCAGAAAGACGAAAAAGCATACCGAAGTCAAGAAATCCAATACGGCCATCACGTAGAAGCCACAGATTCCCAGCATGCACATCTGCATGAAAAGATTCACATGCAAGCAAACTTCCAAACCTGCAGCAATATTTTATATCATGATACATTATCATGTTAAAAGGGAAAGGCACAGGGACGTTAACTGTAAATTGAATTTTAAAGTCATACCACACATTGAGAGCAGTTATAAGGCTGGCTTCTGGGCTAGTAACTAACGACCTAATTGAGTCTAGATCAGTAAGAGGAACACCATATAATCTTTGCATGGTTAAAACTTGCCGCGTACTGCAGTTTTGATACACTTTTGGAGCTGTAGCTTGCCTAGTGAGCCCCGTTGCTTCTAAATATCTCCTGAAAGCCTCAATATTTGCAGCCTCCTTGTAAAAGTCAACTTCTTCAAGCATAGACTCTCGTATGTCTTTGACAATACCAACCTACCAAAAGTAAACTCGTGTTATAAGAAAGGAAGCATTTATGTAAGTGTTTAGAAAACTTCTGAAAACAAGTTAAGATATATCCATAAGCCCCCCATAATAGCTAACAAAGAGCTTATATGGATTTTACCCTTGTTTTATTTCAATGATAGAAATAGCTTATACATAAGCCCTTATGCAGTAATTGCTTATTGAATAAGTGTTTAATTAAGTTGTTTACTCAACAATCCCCAAATGAAGGACAATCTAATAAAAAGGTAGAGGGAGATCAAATAACACCGTTGATAAAACCATCGAGAGAGATTTAGAAGTTAATGGTCTATCCATCTCTAGGCCTAATACATGACTCAATATTATGACATCGATTGAGTCATAGAGCCAACCCCACCAGCCGTGTTGTTGACAACAAAAGTAATAACAGTAGAATACAAATAAAGAAGTTTTAAGCATCCTTTACTATATAAGAAAGAAAAGGAATTTAGTAAAGGGGAGAAAAACAAAGGATCATTAATGTAAGTATGTAACATAGTTAAAAATTTCCCTGGTCATGAAAGATGGCATATAAGAAGCATTATTTTCATATTGTAGTTGTATGAAACGTATCCATGTATCTAGCAGTAAGTGTCTCCATAATGCTCATACCAGTGATGTCCGACTTATTTCAGGATTCAAGAACTCCAATATCCGAGCAACAACATAAACAAAATTAAGATCTGCTACTAAAATGTCCTCTATTCCTGGTTTTAAGACCTTTATAACCACATCCTCCTGTGAGCCTTTTAGCCTTGCACCATGAACCTAAATGTAATATACAACAATTGCATTAGCATAATATACAGCAATTGCATTAGCAGCCACGGTAATTTGAATAAAATGTTATAAATGACAAAGACAGGCGTACAAAATATACCTGTGCTATAGAAGCGGAAGCAAGGGGTGTTGGGTCAACATATTCGTACACACTTTCTATTGGTCTTCCTAATTCCTTACGCAATATTGATTGAATTACCTCAAAAGGGACTGGAGGAGCTCTATCAAAACAATTCTGGAACTCTTGTACATACTCTGCTGGAAATAGTGTTGGTGCGGATGCTATGAACTACCAGAGAAAAGCCAAACATTACCATTGGTACAAGGGTGCAAGGCATATAGAAGATCAGTTATAAATTAGGAACGAACTATAGTATCAAGGATATGATCAAATCAAGTGGTACCAAAATTCTATCAGCAACTTGCGCTTCTACTCTCCAACTAAAAACTGTAAAATATTTGAATATCAATTGTTGAGCCATTATATACTAAAACAGAGAAGTATCGTAACCATTTTACCAATGAAGTAATATTACTGTAGAATATATTAAAATATCTCTAATATTTAGCTTGAATCTTAGATTTTATTTTGAATATTACATTTTATATCTCAGGATAGGTTCCATATTTCTTTCTAATTTATGATTTGTTTCCTAATAAATTAGGACTTGGAGCCTAGTATTAATAGAAACAAGGGCCAGTGCTAATTCTGTTGAATAATAAAAGCACAATCACAATTCAAATCTCTATTCCCTCTCTTCCCTCCTTCGGTATCCAAAACCCTACAACCCCATCATAGTGTCAAAGTGATAATTTACATCTTAGATCTATTTACAATAAATTGAATGCTAACTCTTACCATTAGTTTCCATATTTCTTTATATCCAATTATCCATAATTTGTTTCCTCAGTAAATTAGGATTAGGAGTTTAGTATTAGTTCAAATGAGGGTTAGTGCCTAGTTTTTTATGTAAGAAACCATAATCATAATTTGAGGTCATTGATATTTTTTTTTCCTCCCTCCTTATCTAAAACCAAATAATTTCAAAAATAACAAAATACAAACAAAGAGGAGGGATGAGGAACTAATTGTATCCATTAATACCTGTCCTAATTTGATGTAGGTTGCCCCCAGACGTTCAAACAACCTCCTCAAATATAAGGGGGACAGCAGACCAAGCTGCATTTCTGTCGGTAACCCAGCAGATGAGTTTGTTGACTGCAAAATAACGCAAGAGTGCTAAATAATTCTGCCTTTCATTTAATAAAACACCAAAAAAAATAGGGTTAAATAAGTTTTTCATCCTTATAAATATATCGAATTTTGATTTTAGTCCCTAAAATATTAAACTGAATGTTTTCATCCTCACAAATTTTTTTATTTTGTTTTTCGTCCTTAATGGTCATTTATGTTCATATAAATGGCAAAATTATAACTCTTTTATGTTCAAATTGTATCCATGTTATGTCCGTTTATTATATTCGACATTTATATATTCATATTATGTTCAAAAAATGTCAAAAACACGTTAAAATTATATTCATAAGGACCAAAAACAAAATAAAAAATTTTGTGAGGATAAAAACATTCAGTTTAATTTTATAGGGACTAAAATTAAAATTCGTTATATTTATAGGGACGAAAAACTTATTTAACCCAAAAAAATATATATATACATACGTTGCAGAGAGAAATAAAAAACACAAACTACTATTCAAAAGGAATCCGAAACAGATACAATTTTCTTTATGTTCATTGTCAAAAAAACAAAAGGTTGGCAATGTATACACAAGCAAGATATCTCAAACCTATCCTGTGATTCAAAAACGGTCATGGGCTATTTAACAGTAAAACTATATTCTCTCATTGAGAAGGTAGGTATGGATCTAATCTAAGGCTTGACACTAAACTTCAAACAAGCTAAAAAACAAAAATAAAATGTAAAGTTATGCCTGGAAAGTAAACATATAGAATGCTAGTTTACCTTTGATACATCCGTTAACCACTCTTGACCAACCCCAAGGAAGGCTTGAACACCTTGAGCCAATCTAAGAACACCCCGAGGACCAGTATCCACAGATGTCTGGACAATGTCCTCTACAAGCTTGGGTAGCTTTTCGATACTATCTGACATAACATAAACACGCAAATTTCAGGCATGAACCATTTCAGCACAACAATTTACAGTGCTCCACAGTGAAAACATTTATTTTTAGCTCAATTGGTTAGTCCACCAATGTTTATCAAATATTCCTTGCCAATTGTAGCACCGACACTTCTGATTGAAGATGTGTCCGAAGTCTGACACAACAGGACACTTATTTATTTATTTTTGAAAAATGTGTATCTGGCATTCTCGCCAACTAATCTGAGGGTCTAATCACACCGTCCACTTGCAGACAACACGGACACATATAATTACATTGAATTATGTCATTTTCTCAAATTATTAAGTTATTTAGAGAGTAATTGAAGATTTGATGTAATTAAATATTCGTAATTTGTTGTGAATGGATAGAGAGAATAAGGAGTTGAAGGAAGAAACCTTGGAATCGACGAGAGGAGAAAAGGTCCTGAGTTTGAGCATAACGAGCAAAGAGAGTGAAACGCTTTGACTTAGAATGAAGATTGAGGTTCGTGAAGGAAGCAGAGAAACGAAGATGATTGTGATGATGAATCAATGGTAAACCGCAGCTACTTCTCAACCCTGAAACCGCCATGGTTGAGAGAAGAGAAGAGTAGTTACGTGGAGCTGCTTTGTGTTTATGGCTATGCTCTTTTCTTCTCTCTCATTTCATCGATTTGTTTTTTCATTCACTATTGTTCGGAAAATGTCTCCACCAACAATATTGTATTTTCCTTTAAAAAAAAACAATATTGTATTTAGTCTATAATTTTTCTTTTAAGGATTTAATCTATAATCACCTTTAAAAATGTCTCTCTCTCCTCTCTCCTTACATGGTTTTTTTCCCTCCTTTTTATTTAAATAAGTGATTTTCACATTGAATTAAGTTTTTCTTTCGTGATTTCGTTGTCTTTAATGCGACGTATATATCCAATACAAAGTATCAATTTAGGTGACATTCTCCTATCTCTTATCTAAAACAATGGCATGTGTCTTTATTTTGTACAAATCATACAAATGAATTTTTTTTGAGTCGTAGCCTAGCGTTTAGTATTCACCTTTTTTTAAGGTGAATAAGTAGGATGTTCGGGATTCGAACCCCGATCCCTGCATATAACAATGCATGTCCCTACCAACTGAACTATGTCATGGGGCATACAAATAAAAAAAATTATGACATCAAAAATGAAATTGTTCGACTTTTTTTTAAAATGCAAACACTTTCATTAGATGAAACAGAAATAGAGTCGGTACATATCAATTGAGAAATTTGGTGTGGGACTTTCCCCACCCGATTTTTTAGCCAATTATTTCGGACATTTTTAAATGTAAAGAAGTGGGATGTTCAGGATTCGAACCATAACCTCTACTATCAACTGAGCTAAACTCACGAGGACTATTTTGGACATTTGAACTAACTCATGAGCAACAAAGTTTTGATTTCTACTAATAGAGTATTCTTCATATCCTCAAACAAAATTAAAATAAATAGAACCACAACAATCTTGGATAATTGGATAAATTACATCCATTGTGAATTTGCCATTGATACAAACCAGAATAGTAGCTGCCCATACATCTGAGAACTATACAAAGTACCAATTTAAGTGACATTCTCCTATCTCTTATCTAAGACAATGGCATGTTTCTTCATGTTGTACAAACCATACAATTGAAGTTTTAATGACATAAAAAATGAAATTGGTTTGACTTTTTTTTTTTTAAATGCAAATAATTTCATTAGATGAAAACAAAATTAGAGTGTTACATACGAATTGAGAAATTTGGTGTGGAACTGTCCCCACCCAATTTTTTGTGCCAACTATTTTGGGCATTTGAACTAACTCATGAGCAACAGAGTTTTGATTTCTACTAATAGTAGTAATCTTCTTATCTTCAAACAAAATTAAAATAGAACAACAACAATCTTGAATAATTGGATTAATTACAGCCATTGTAGCTTTGCCATTTGATACAAACCACAATAGTAGCTGCCCATATATTTGAGAACTATACAAAGTACCAATTTACATGACATTTTTCTATCTGGGTTAAATATGTTTTTGGTCCTTATAAATATACCAACTTTTCATTTTAGTCCCTCTAAAAAATTTCTTCAACTTTTAGTCCCTATAAAATTGTCAATCACTACTTTTGGTTCCTATTTTTAAGTAAATTTTTGTATTTTTTTAATGAAATTGTGCAGAAATGTATAAAATACTGTAAAAATCACTCAAAAAAATTAGAATTTTTTTAACAAAACATAAATTAAATAAAAAAAATTTATCATCAAAAATATAAAAATTCATATTTAATTCATGTTTTAATAAAAAATTCTAATTTTTTTGGGGAGAGATCCTTATGATATTATAAATTTTTCTGCAAAATTTTATTCAAAAATATGAATTTTACATATGAGTTTACTTTAAAGGAGGGATCAAAAGTGAAGATGAAAATTTTTTGGAGGACTAAAAATTAGAGGGAGTAAAATGAAAAACATATTTAACCCTTATCTAAAACAATGACATGTGTCTTTTTTTTGTCAAGTAGTCTAGTGGCTTGTCAAGTAGTCTAGTGGCTGGAGCTCACACATTTTAAACGTGGAGAAGTGGGGTGTCTAAGGTTCGAACCCCCGCCCTGCATATATTATGCATTTGTCCCTACCAACTGAGGTAAGTTCACGGGGACATGACATGTGTCTTTATGTTGTACAAACCGTACAAATGAAATTTTAATGACATAAAAAATGAAATTGGTTTGACTTATTCCTTTTTTTTTAAAATGAAAATACTTTCATTAGATGAAAATAGAATTAGAGTCGTTCCATGTGAATTAGAGGCCACAACAAATGTTATTTGATCACAACACCGACACAACTCTATATGCATCCTTTGACTACTCGAATTAAACTTGATTGTCAGAGCAAGGTTTTACAACTCGAGAGTTTACCTCAACTCGACTCTGTTTTTCCTCATCTAATGGAGGTAATTCATGATATGTTAATTTCGATAGTAAGCATGTTGATACTGGATGGATTGTAGATGCATGAGCTACACATCATACTTGTTTTGATTTAAAATGGTTTAGTAACTACACTAAAATTGAACCTGTTAGTGTCAATTTACCTAATGAGAATATTATAGAAGCAAGTTGCAGAGGACAAATAAGATTAACACAAATAAGATTAACACAGGAATTGAGCATAGATAATGTTTTATATTTGCCTCAATTTGTTGTGAATCTTATTTCTCTATCCAAGTTGATTAAAGAGCAAAATTGCATTCTGCAATTTGAGGCGGATGTATGTATAATACAGAAAAGGAATAATTTGAAGAAGATTGGTTTAGTTGAAGAGAGACATGGCCTATATTACATGAAGATTGATGATAAGAACAATCAAGTTTCAGTGTCTAGTGTATCTGCTTCAGAAAAATTACACAAAGAGCATGTGCCTGATGAAGTTTTGTGGCATCTCAGGCTTGGTCATCTGTCTAAAGATAGAAATGATGTGCATGAATAAATTATATAGCTATGTTTCTACTAGTCAACACACCGCTTGTGATGTGTGTAAAATGTGTAGACAAAAGATTTTACCCTTTCATGTTAGTAGTAAGAATGCTAAGTCTGCATTTGAACTAGTTCACTTTGATATTTGAGGACCATTTGGTACAACTTCTGTCCATGGTCACAAATATTTTCTTACTATTTTAGATGATTGTACAAGACATATTTGGATTGTTATCATGAAAAATAAATCTGAAGCTTCTCAGAAAGTGAAAAGTTTTATTTCTAGGGTTGAAAGGCAATTTAAATGTAAGGTCAAGATAATTAGAAGTGATAATGGTCCTGAATTCATGTTAAAGGAGTTTTATGATGAAAAATGAATAATTCATCAAAGAAGTTGTGTGTATACTCCACAACAAAATGGAAGAGTGGAGAACTCTTATGTTTCAGTCAAAATTGCCTAAGAAATTTTTGTCATATGTTGTGTTACATGCAGTGTATTTGATCAATAGGATTCCCACTAAAATTTTGAATAATAAATCTTCTTATGAAGTGTTGTATGGTGAAGTATCAGATCTGAGTAACCTAAAGGTATTTGGCTGCTTGAGTTATGCGTCAACCATACTTGTTAACAGACATAAATTTGATTCAAGGGCTAAGAAATGTGCTTTCTTAAGTTACAAGTCAGACATCAAAGGGTTTGTCCTTGTTGATGTTCATACTTCTGAAATTTTAATTGCTAGAAATGTGAAATTTTTTGATCTAGAATTTCCTTTTCATTCTTCTAGTGTCACTACAGTTCCTTCTACACAAATTTACCTTGATAGTCAAGTCACTCACATAGTGCCTGTTAGTGATAATGTTGTGAATTCTTTTGAAGAAAATGTTGAAGTTCCACATGAAGATTCTATTAGTGATACTGAAGAAAGGGATGTTGAGATTGTGCGTGTCTCTACCAGAAAGTCCTCTAGAAATTCTCTGGCACCATCTTATTTACAAGATTATATCTATAGTTCAACAGGTGGTAACTACCCTATGAATAACGTTATTAGTTATTCAACTCTTTCTCCTAAGCATCTAGCTTATGCATACTCTTTGAACACTGAGATTGAGCCCACTAGTTTTCTTTCAACTAGTAAAGATTCTAGGTGGTTAACTGATATGCAGGCAGAGATAGAGGCACTTAATGTTAATAATACTTGGGTATTTATTGATCTTCCCTAAGATGCCATATCCATAGGTAGTAAATGGGTATATAAGATCAAAAGACATGCAGATGGCACTATAGAACGTTTCAAAGCACGTTTGGTTGCACAAGGTTTTAGTCAAATTGAAGGGTTAGATTATTTTGAGACATTCTCACCTGTTGCGAAGTTATCAACCATTAGAGTCCTGCTTGGTCTAGCATCTATTAATGGTTGGTATTTACATCAACTTGATGTAAATAACACCTTCTTACATGGAGACTTGCATGAAGTAGTGTATATGAAGGTCCCTCAAGGTATTACTCCTCCCAAACCTAGCCAAGTTTGCAAGCTGCTAAAATCACTTTATGGCCTTAAGCAGGCTAGCAGGCAATGGTTTGAGAAACTTACTCAGTTTCTGTATGCTCAGAGTTTCACTCAAGCCATTGCAGACCAAACATTGTTTACCAAAATCACTGCTACTGCATATACTGTGATTTTAGTATATGTGGATGATATAATTTTAGTAGGAACATGTCTTAAGGAGTTTGATTCACTGAAGCAAGCTCTCCACAATGCTTTTCGCATCAAAAATCTAGGGGAACTAAAATTCTTCTTAGGTTTGGAGGTGGCACGCTCCTCCAAAGGCATCTCACTTTGTCAGGCAAGTATTGTTTGGAACTACTTTGATCCTTGCCTCACGGTGGGCGCCTATTGTTGTGAATCCGATGAAAATCACATCAATAAAATACTTGATGTGTGGAGCAAGTAATAATCAAGCAACCAAAACAAAGTGTATGAAAGTTATAAACACAAGGAAAAGTAGAAAACAACGAGAGAAAAGAAAGAGAGAACACACGAAATTTGTTACCAAGTTCGGTCCAATACTGACCTAGTCTGGGGGAGAGAGCAGCCATCCGTTCCACTATAATGATGAGTAACTTTACAAAAGAGATAATGAGTTACAAGAATAAGTTTCTTGCCTAATTCTACCCAAAGTCTCAATCTCTTTCCGTGACCAAGAGACTCAATCCTAATAGTGTTTTCCAAGGTGAATCAACCCCAAATCTAGTGTTTGTTGCCAAGAGCAAACTCTATACAAACCCTAGTTTCTTGTTGGCTTCAAAACCCTTGTTTCAGCCCCCTCTATCTCAAGGTTTACTCTGATACAAAGTCTATATTTATTGTAAAAGTATCCCTCATAAAATTGGAACAAATCTCAACCTAAAAATATGATTATGTTATATTTTCTGCTGGCAAATTTGGGCCTCGAATTCCTCCATTCGGCCACCGATTTTTGTAGTACCAACAGGCTGAAAAATAACACTCAAATTCGGGCCCCGAACAGCACCATTTAGGCCCCAATTTTGACAGATTCAAAACTCCAATTTTGAGTCACTTTCATAACAATGACATTTTGATCTTGATCTTGGTGAGTTGTACACCACCTTGCATATCAATTTGTATTAGAGTTTGAAAAATTGTGTGACAGACCAAATGGCTAAGCACATTAACTATGTTTGCCTTTGTGATATAGTAGCAGTTTAACAAATTTCATTAGCAATGAAACGTCATTATTCATAGCACTGGATCACACATTGATCACTCAGATTTGTAATTGGAAAACATAAGATAATGGAAAATGATAAGACAGTAAAGAGTAAAAACAGAACTGAAATCGAACCTTCTCTTGTAAAAAGAAAATGGAACTTGAACATAAGAATTAAAATCAAGGGAAATGTTAACAAGTGCCCTTAGACATGTTTAATAACTTTAAATAGTAAGTTTTTGTCAAAGTTTATGAAATCAATGCTTTGGAAATTGAAGTTTTTGACTTTTTTAAAAAATAATTTCTTTATTAGGAATCCTTAAAGAGTGTTCTTAGGACACTCGTTAACAAGACCATAAAATCAATTCTTTTGTTACAGGTACATCCAATCATGAATTAGAATCAAAACCCATCGCATGACGAGTTATAAGAACTTCTGCACAAATGGTTATATTAGCCACATGTACATCTAGAAAAATAAAGGGCACAGTGCAGCAAATGTAGCAGAGAAATGTGTGTTTGAACTTTAGTTTCACTCATGGCGTGAAGAAAGGAATAGTTTCTAAGAGCGGGTAACACAAATGCTAATGCAGCATCAGAATAATAAGAAAGAAACAATTACACATAGTTGTATAAGATATTGCAAATTAAAAGTAAAGAAATTCAAAAAAATTGATGGATTTTTTGGTCCACAGCATATAACTACGTGGCATACAATTTGATGAAGTCTCAGCGAACTGTCGTGCGAATCTGTTTTAATGAATTATTAATGAAGACGGCCAAACCCAATGTGCACATGTTTGTATATAGTACTTATTAAATGCACTTCTGAGTGACTCATTAGTATTATTCAAATTTACACTTCTAAAGTATTGCATTAAGCATAATCTGTAACCAAAATTTTGAGTTCTTTTGTAAGCAAGGCTATTCATAACAGTGGTTAGTACCATAATATCACAGTAGTTTAGCCTGACGCAAAGACTAATTGCATTTGAATGACCAGATTAACATTATTCAAGATTTGTATTTTCAGAGTCATAAAATTTTAGCTTGTGCTTTGCAGGGCCGGCCCACGGCCCGTCGAGATTGAGCTAGACCACTAGGCCTCATAATTTTTGGGGCCCATAATATTTTTTTTGTTCATATAAGGATGAAAATATTCATTATATATCATCAAAGTTAAACGCTTTCAAACAATGTGTATGCGGTTGGGTTGCCAGTTCAATCCCCAGTAGGTGCATTTTAGTGTTCTTTTTAATGATTTTAGACAATTTTTTTAAATTGTGTTTTTAGTGTTTGTTTAACAAAGGGCCCAATTTATAAGATTAAAACGGGACTTTTTACTTGTCTATGACGGCCCTACTGCTTTGCAGCCAGAAGTATTGTTGATCACATTAAGTAATTCTATGACTCTATCCTCATACTTTTTTTGAGGTACAAACCTCTCTATTTTAAAATTAACAACTATGTTTTGAACATTATCTATTATTATTATTAT